>Ga0114971_10000062_pt1 | contig 55037 bp, 27 predicted proteins | sample M_140625_MF_Meta_FD_87320 | JGI IMG/M metagenome (GOLD analysis project Ga0114971, IMG submission 87320) | Freshwater microbial communities from Lake Montjoie, Canada to study carbon cycling - M_140625_MF_MetaG | ecosystem: Environmental > Aquatic > Freshwater > Lake | place: Lake Montjoie... | reverse complement strand
GGGCCACCGCCACCGCGCTCGGATTGCCGGCCTCGGAGGTTCACGTCTTTCTGCTCAGCACCCATCTGGGAGCGCTCCTGCCCCTGTGACTCGCCCGCTTCCTGCGGCTGTGCCAAAAGAGATGGCCCGTGATGAGGTAACCGACAAATAAGTGAGTGAACGGCTATGAAATCATTCGGGCTAGGATTTTAAAAATGGGATAGCGGTCAGAAGATCGACGGAAAAACCAGGCGCTTGCACTGCTCTAATGCCTTAATATGGGGTCGCTTACGTCCCAGAAATTTATACGCGCTCTTCAAAAAGTCATACATTATAAGTAGGTATCTCCCCGATTATCTCGTTTCGAAAAAAATTTCGTTTCGTAACCAAAACTTCACTTGGATAAATGGCATCCCACTGAATAATGGGGCATGAACTTTTTTTGTAGATTGTTGGCTTGCGCTCTGGCGTTTGCGGGATTCCACATAAATGCCCATCCCGATCTTGAGGAGGCTATTGAGGCCACCACAGCCAAACTAATCGAACAAAATTATCCCAACGCTCTTTTGCTGGAGCGGGCGGATTTATTCCGGCGCCACGGACAATTCAATGAAGCGCTCGCAGATATCGATTTAATAGAACAACGAACCAATGCGTGTGCTGAAGTGATGCTAGAACGAGCACAAATTCTTTTGGATGCCGGAAAAACAAAAGATGCTCATGCAGTTGTTCAAAAATTATTGCGCGATTATCCGACAAATTATGACGCCTTCATCATCCGAGCTCGCTGCGAATCACGCTTGGGGCAGCGCGAGGCGGCCATCCAGGATTTCACGACTGCCATCAAAAAAAGTTCGGCTCCGGGGCCGGATTTATATCTCGAACGCGCAAGACAACTAGCCCTTCTTGGCCGCCTCGATGAAGCCGTGCGCGGATTGGATGAAGTCATCGCACAAGCCAACGATGCCTCGCCGATTGTCCTGACGGCCATTGAATACGATCGTCAACGCAAGGCCTTCGACTCCGCCATCCAGCGCGTAAACCGGCTCATCGAACGCTATCCTGTGAAAGAACCTTGGCTCACATTGCGCGGGGAAATCTGGGCGCAATCCGGACGCAACGGAGAAGCCGAAGCCGATTTCCGAAAGGTTTTGAAAGGCATTGAAGCGTATTCCCCGGAACGCCGTTCTTTGGAGCTGACCCACGCTTTGGCGGCGCGGGTGCGAAATAATCTTGCCCGGATTTCCGCCGCGAACTCCACTGCTCCGCATCCGTAATTTCAACGATGCCGCGCCCAGAGCGCGCTTTCATTGTTGCGCGCCAGATCATAACCAAACTTGCTGTTGCGCATGGTCTCGATATGACCGTCGAAGAAGCCGGCGTTGCAACGGCCGCCATGGCGCGGCACGGAACGCGCATCGCCCGAAGTGAATCCGCCAGGGTCACTGGGTGCGCGGAAGAAGCTTGCCCCACCGCTGCTCTGCGGGGGCTGATCCGGCTTCCAATCGTCGGGGGCGAAATTTTTGGAGGGATTGCTCATCATGCCGGCATCCGCATAAATCACAGCCGCGCTTGGCCGAGACACGGTATTTTCCCGCACCAGCGGCGGCACGGGCTGACCGGTCAGGGCTAGCACCGCAAATTCGGGATAGTTCATCCCAATGCCAAGCGGATGACGATAGCTCACCGAACCGCCGACGATAGTAGCGGCTGGCAAATTTAATTGCGGACAGCTAAACACGTTCGCGGCATTTGCAAAACCGCCCTCGCGTAATGCGTCCTGCCAGAAAAAACCGCCGGCATTCTGGACCACAAACATATCAGCGTCGTAAACCCAATCGCTGAAGCCGGGCACCCCGAGCTGCCGCCATAAGACCATCAGACGCCCATTGTTTTCATCCGCATACATCGATGTGGCGAGAGAGATCTGCCGGAGGTTGTTCACGCAACCGAGGGTGTGAGCCTTGGCCTTGGCCTTGGACAATGCAGGCAGCAATAAGCCCGCAAGCACGGCGATGATGGCAATGACGACCAGCAGTTCAATCAATGTGAAAGCGCTGACTGTCTGCGCATCAGAATGCGATAGTTTTTTCATTGCACGATTTTAATGCGATAATAACGGCTCTTGCTCGCAGGCGCACCGCCGGTCAGGGTGAAATCATCGATGAAACTTCGAGTGGAAGCCACGCTGACCGGGGCAGTGTCCATCTCGTCTTCCAGCGGACGGACGATGTCGGTGAAGCTGCCGGTAAAACCAGAATTAATCCCGCCATCTGAATACTGCACGCGGTAGCGCACGCCGCCAACGGAAGCCCAGGTGATGGTCGTGAAGCCGTTGGCCGCGCGGGTTTCGCTGATGATCTTGATGACTGACGCGCTGTTGGTTGGATTCGTATCGGCGATAAATTCTTCGAGATTATTTTTTTTATCGCCGTCCGGATCGCCATTCGGATCATTGACGCCGAATCGCGTTTCCCAAGCATCAGGCAGATTGTTGCCGTTCGTGTCTGCCGGAGCCACTACGGTGAGATTCACGCTGGCAACTGCGCTGGTCAAAAGACCGTCATTCGCGCTCCAGGTGAAACGATCTGCGCCGCGATAACCGTGCACGGGTAGATAGGTAACCAGGCCGGAACCAGAATTGAAATTTTGGATCATCCCGTGCGTCGGGACGGTGCTGGTCTGGAAAGCGAGGCTGTCGCTGTTGGGATCGCCGACGGCGAGCAATAGATTCGTGGATGAATCACCAATAATAGTGCGGCTCTGGTTGGTGGAAACCGGGGGAAGATTTTGAACATTGAAACGCCAGACTGGGCTGGTCTCCGCATTGCCAAAATCGTCCTGCAACACAACATACCATTCGTAATTATTCGTCGAAGCGAGGCCACGCCAGGCGCAGCTCACCAGATTGCTGGCGGAAACGACGTTGGTGGCGAGCGCCGCGAATCTGACATTCGTGGCGCCGGAGCCATCCATGTTGTACGGAAAGGAAAACTCGCTATCAGAATCGCTTTCAAATTTATTCAGCCAGGGCGAATAGGTGAGCGCACGGATGACATTGTTGCGCGGTGAAAAAGTGTAGTAGCGCATCCAGCCGTTCCCGCCATTCGTGCGGCTCTGGTAGTCCGTCAGAATGGAATAAACCGTGCGACCTTGGTAGGTATCATTGCGCTGGCCTTCGCCGCCGATATGCCCACATAGCATCAGAAACAAATTTGAATTCCCCTTGAGCGCTTCATAAATCGCCAATCCCTGCCCACCGAACGAGGCGTTGAAACCGGTATTCACAATCCAATGACTGGTCACGATGGCTCGGCGGCTCGGATATGTCTTGAGAAGCGTATCCGCCCATGCCAGCACAGCGGATGAGGGCGTGGTGTCGTATTCAAAATGAATCCAGATGAAATCCATGCCGCCCGCACTAAAAAACTGGAAGCTGTTGTTGTTATTTGTTCCGTAATGACCCCCGTAATAATCGTAGCCGATAAAATGCGAGACGTTAAAAAACTGGTTGAAGAATGTCGTGTCGCCGGAATCACCGGTGCCGATGGGGGACTGGTCATGGTTGCCCACTCCCATGCCGTAGGGAATGCCGTTGCTCAACAACGTCTGCACGGGATTTTCCAGCCGGTACATCGCATTGGTGGCGTTGCGCCACTCGATGTTGTTGCCGCCGTTCTGGCCGTTCTGCGTGATATCGCCGAGGTGGGAAACAAATTTGAGATTCAGATTGGTGCGGTTTGCCACGAGCCAGTCAGTCTGCGACTGAAACATCGCGGGCACGCCGCCGTGAAGGGAACTGGAATAGAATTGCGTGTCGGGCAAAACGGCAATGGAGAAATCTGCGTTTGTATTGCTTGAGAGAGGCAGTTGTCGGCCAAAGAATGTGACGGTGAGATTTCCGGACACGGGATTCGGCACGCTGACTCTCAAAACTGGCGATGCGCCAAGATTCGCTGCTTCATTTGTCGGCGCCACGAGCAAAGGCGCGATGGATGGGATGAAAATAAAAGACGCGACCGGGTCTGCCCCGCCGCCGGGCGTTTGCAACGGCGGCGGGTTGGCAGGCAGATCGCGCGACTGAATCAGCCAGCCGTCCCCATCGCGCTGATAGCTAACAATATTGTCAGAGTTCTGGCTGGCCCCGCCTTCGGGCGAGAGAATGAGCACGCCGCTGTCGGGATTGTGGCCAGGAATTGTTAAACGCCAAAGACCTTCGCTCACAGTTGCGATGTTGAAACGTGGCGTCGTGCCGCTGTACATAAGAATGGTTCCATTGCCCTGAAATTTTCCGGAAACAACCGCGTTGTTCATCTTGGGCACAAACACAAAGGCGACGGGGTCCTGCTCGGAGCCTGTCCCGTCCGTTCCATTGTCCTTCACCCAGACCGTCCAAGTGCCATTGGTGATATTCGCCTGCGACGTTGCGTAGTTGTCCTCATTCTTACCGTGGCTGACGAGCAGCACGCCATCGGTGCGAGAATCCACGCTGAAGTTTGTAAGATTAACGATGAATTTTCCGCCACCGAGTTCAATAAAATTTGTTCCCGGCATCAAGCCAGTCGAACCCGTAAAAAGATCATTCACACCGCCGTTCGTGGCGCCCGAATTACGGGCCAGACCGCCAAGCCAGTTGGTGTAGGGAAAAAATGCCGCCGCGATATTGATATTGTATTCCGCGCCAGTGGGAGAATTGAAAATCGAGACATAGTAGCCGCCCGCACTGCCCCCGGTTCGCGTGTAGTCAATGGTGCTAGTGCAAAAGTTGGTGCCGGGATAGACCGCCTCGCCATTGTCGCGCCCGTTTTCCGCGACGCTGGAAATCACGACTCCGGTAGAAGCGTCATCCGCATAGTCCTCGCCGATCTGAAGATTAAAATCACCGCGATTGGAATCGCCCCGGATTTTCATGCCGCCAATAGTGACCGTTTGGGTCATCTCGACGGAATCAACAGTATTATTTGTATCGACCTGCGTGACCGAGATATTAGCTGCGGCAATATGGTGTTGCGCCAGCAAGTGCGTCGGCGCCAGCACACCCCAACACAACAAAGCGACGGCTACAATTATATCGTTTCTTTTGTTCACGAGCGTGAAATGAAAAAAGCCGTGGCTGGTTGATGACTCGGCCAGCCAGGGCAAGATTCGATAAAACTAAACCGCATCACGGTCCCGGCTCAGTATTATTGCTGTCCTGGCTCAAGTTGATGACTTTCAGATAATCCTTCCGCTTGACCCACTGCGCGTGACCGTCGCAGAAATTCATGATCGTTCCGTCTGCGCCATGATTGTCCTGAGCGTCAGGCCAGTTATTATGCGTGCTGCCGAGGCCTTCGCTGCCGGTATCGTCGGCATCCAACATCAGCATCACATCACAGGGGCTGACATGCTGGCCCAGCGCACCGCTGTACTTGGTGATGGTTTTTGCACCGATGCTTTTTTCCGTTTTCTTGACCGAGGTGGAGATGCCCCCAATTAGAGAGGTGAAAGTTCCGAAAACTTCATAGCTCGTCCCATTGGCAGTCTTACTCACGGCATTGTCCTTGAGGTCAATCACATATGGAATCGTGGTGAATGGAATGTATGCGGTATCGGGTCGCACCACATTGAAAGTCGAGGCGCAGGTGTAAGACTTCAACATCTTGTTGTATTCATACATCCAATTGTAGTCGTCATCCGAACCGCTGCGATCGGAGTAAGCCGTTGATACAAAGCTGGCATAGCTGCCAATCGGCACGGTTGCTCCAGTAAGGTTGCCGTTGAAATCTTGGGCATACAGCATGCTCGCCAACCCCTGCTGGCGCAGACCGCTGGTGCAACTAACCCGCCGGGCGCGTTCTTTCGCCTTAGCGAGTGCGGGCAGCATCATCGCCGCTAGAATCGCAATAATGGCGATGACCACTAAAAGCTCAATGAGCGTAAAGCCCCGGTTTGAATTGAGAGATTCAGATTTTTCCATTTTAAAATAAATTTGTCGGCAGGCGCGGAGACAATTTCCGCGCCTGCCGTATTTTTTACTGGAAAACCACGCGGTAGAAGGCAGCGCTGCTCAGGGGCCCATTGTCGGTGAAGCTGCCATTGCCACCGCCGTCCGTCGTAACCGGCCCCAGATCCGTCCAAGCCCCATTTAGGTTGGACGCGCGCAAGATGTGGTAGCTGACGCCAGCAGTGCCGGTGAACTGGACCTGAATCTGGGACGGGCTGGTGACCAGCGGCTTGATCACTGCCGGAATCGCGATGGCGCCGACCGTGAAAAACACCCGCAGACGGGGGCGTTCCTGTTCCGGCGCGTAACCCGGAACCACGCTGCTCCATTTTGAAGAGCGGAAGCCCCAGCCGTCTGTGCCACTGGTCCAGGGCACAACCGCCCAACCATAATTCGGGCGGGTGCCGTTAGCCCAAATCTGGAGATCGTCGGTCACTTCAAACGTGTTGATCGTGCCTTGGACCAGCGGCTGCAAACCGCTGTTCCCCGCCGCAAACGAGGGAGTAGTTGCTGCGATAATACCATCGGGCTGAATGCCGTTAGTGCCATACGTATTCCAAGTCACGGTGTCTGCCGACCAGGACTGGAGCATCTGATAAAAACGACCGCCGTGGCCCATGTGGTTATTACCAACGCTCGGCAATTCCAGCACGGCCGCTTCAATCCTGGAACCTGGAGGAATCTGGTTCGTTCCGCCGCCAATGATCATATCAAAGCGCAGCAGCGTTTCCGTGGTGTTCGTATTGGCTGCATCGTGATAGTCGCTGAATGAGGTCGCGTCGGCGACGTAGTTCATATCGGGAGTGGCCTGGCGCAAGTTGGTGTCCACCGTATTGGTATATCCAATGACACCCTGACGGAAGCTGGCCGCAGAGAATCCTTGATCCAGCCAGAGGACGCGCAGGCGAGGCCGCAGTGAAATATCCGTGGCTTCCGAGGGGCTGAAACCCGTGCCGTCCGTCATCAATGTCCAGCCTTTGAAAACCCAGCCGAAGTTATTCGTGCCGTTCACCCACGTCTGCACGTCGGGCGTGACGCCGACAGTGACGATACCGGTGCCGGTTGCGCCGCTGCCGTCTTCCACTCCGAGCTGCGATTCATAAACCGAGCGAGATTCGACATTGTCTTGCGCCACACCTTCACCGAGGGAATACCACGTATCGTTGGTCGCATCCCACGGAACCAGCATCTGGTAAAGTTTGCCGCCGTCGCCCGTGTTATTCACGTTCACGAACAGGTCGGCAGAAACCACCACCGCATTGCTGGGAATCTGCCAGTAATTTGTGCCGGTGAAATTATCGAAGCGGAGCAGCACTTGCGATTCGTTGGGTGTCCCGCCATCCGGCCAGTCAATCAAAAGACCTTCAGTCAGGTTGCGGCCAGCGGGCCAGGGCGTGGTGGGAGCCACCTGCGACAGGGCAATGTCCGCCTCGCCGGTGTAAGGGCCGTAGCCGTAATCCGCGCCTTCTTGAAACTGCATCAGCCGCAGCGCTCCGACGCGGATGGATTTGCCGACAAATACGGATACACCAAGGCCGTCATTCAATTCCACTTTCACATAGCGCGTCGCCCGGGATGGGCTATTTGTCGTGGTGGTGAAAGTCGTCGCCTGAATTAACCGTTCCACGGCAAGACGCGTCGAATTTGTGTTGAGCGAGATGACCAGCGGCGTTGCGTTCGTGCCGCCAGTGTAGCTGCCGATGACAATCCCTTCGTAGGTGACATCAGAACCGCTCAAGCCGATTTGTTGGATTCCGAAACCGTCGTTGCGGATGGCAAGAGTATCCGCCGACATCCCATTGGTAATAATGAGGAAAGATACGGAACCATTATTGAAATTCAAAACATCCGCGTCTGAGATCCTAGCGCGTCCATCAATGCCAATCGCGGGCATGCCCAGGCCATAGATGCAATCGCCGGACGGCAGGAAAAGCGACGTTTCATTATCGAGGCGGACAGCGGCGATGAATTTATTGCCGTTAAAAGCACTGTAGTATGAATCCGTTGAAGAGATGCTGTTCGAGATTGTAAACGAGACGGAACCGTTCACCAAAAGATCATCAGTGGCCGTAACTGTTACCACCTGCGTGACATTCCAGTTCAGCGGCGTAAACGTCAAATTGGTTGGCGAAACGTTAGCGATACTCGGGCTCATCGAACTCACACTGATTACCACGTTGCTATCCGGCTGGGTGGACAAAACCACAGAAAAATTGGTGATGCCCCCTTCAATCACCGGCAGGGGATCGGTATAGCTCCAGAGAATATTCGGCTTATCCAAGTCGACATTAACCAATGTGACATCCGCTGGATTGATGCTATTGAAATTGGAATCGGAGCTGACAGCGGCGCCGGTGATCACATGATACGTTTTGTTACCATCCACGCGCGGATCATCCACCCCGGTCACTGTGACCACCTGCGGAATATTCCAGTTGCTGGCGGTGAAGGTTAAATTCGACTTGTCTATCACCCCCTCCGCCACCGTGTCCGAAGAAAGCCCAATGGTCACATCCGCCGAGGGCGCGCGGTTGAGAAACACAGAGAACTGGGCCGTGCCGCCAGATTCTGTCGTGGTCAATCCATTCGTGGGAGTGACGGTGATGCCGTAGTTCTCATCATCCACGTTAATGACGGGAATATTGCCCGGTTTCAATCCATTGTAACGCAAGTCGGCGCTGGCAATTGTGTCGAGGATGATTGTGTAGGCCTGGTTTCCATCCGCCACCGCGTCGTCCACACCGGTGACAGTGACGGGCTGGGGAATATTCCAGTTCGTGGCATTGAACGTGAGCGAGTTGGTGGAGATGATTCCTTCGGCCGGAATGCTGGAGGACAAATTGATTACCACATCATTCGTCGGCGCGAGATCCAATTGCACATTGAATGTGGCTGTCAACCCAAACTCAGAAGTGACCAGCGTGTTTGTCGGCGAAACAGTGACGCCCGGCGTCGCAGCCGGAATGTAAACAAACGAGCAGACAGGCTCATTCGTGCAGGCTTCCAAAAACGGATCCGTTGTACTCGTTCCCACATCGCGATGCTCAATCGTCCAGCTGTTTCCGTCTTTTTCGTAGCTAACCGTGTTGTCAAAATTGAAGGTTTTACCGCCTTCAGAGGAAACGACCAGCACGCCCTGATCCGGAGAGGCTCCGGGAATTGTTAGGCGATAGCGGCCGACTGCCGTGTTCGACACGCTGAATCCAGGAGTTCTGCCGTTGTAAATCATGACCACCGCATTTGTGCCCGTCGCATCGAGGCCGAATTTGCCTGTTACCAGATTCGTTTCGGAATTGGGGACAAATACAAACGCGTAGGGATCTTGTTCCGTAGAAGTGTTATTGGCGTTGTTATCTTTGACGTAGATTGTCCATGTGCCGTCGCTATTGGTTACGGCGGAGGCATAGTTGCCTTCATTTTTGGCGTGATTGACAAGCATGACACCAGGGTTGGTACGCGAATCGTAGCCCTTGTTGAAGAGGCTCACGCGAAACTTTCCGTTTGACTCCCACTTCATATTGTAATTGCTGGTGTTTGTCACCGTGCTACTGGCCAGAATCATGCCAGGCGATGCCGCATAGATCGTGTTCGAACCTCCATTCACCGCATTCGTATTGCGCAGCCAGCCGCACAGCCAGTCGTTCGTGCGAAAATAGGCGGCTGAACAATTGATGTTCATTTCTCCCGAATTATTATTATTGATCTGTTGTATCACGCACCAAAGCCCCCCGTTGGTAGAACCGTCAAAAGCCGGCGCTGCATATTGCTTTACACCGTCCGCCAGTTCGCCGTTATCTACCCCGTTCTGGCTTATAGACACCAGCATGACCCCTTCAATGGAGTCAAAAACCGGCGATTCACCGATCTGCACATTATAATCGCCGCGGTTGGAACCCGCGCGGACGCGCATATCGTTGATCGACAGCGGTGCGGTCACGACCACCGAATCAATCGTGTTGCCGGTGTCTTTCTGGAGCACCTCGAAATTCGCGGCGGAAATATTGTGCGGCGGCGGTTTGGCGAAGATGTCCGTGGCCAGCAGCGCGACGGCTGCCGTGAGAGCCAGCGACGTTCCAGTGAAAATTCGCCCGGCGCAAAAAACAAAGCGTTTTGGAGAAGAGTTCTTCATAATCTCGAATTGAGGTTGCATATTTTTATTTGGGTTGCTTACCGGATATTTAAATAGTTGCGCCGCGACCCCTATTCCTGGCTCGCGCCGGCTTCCTTTTTTAAACCGAAAGCCAAAAATACCAACCGACAATCAGGTTTCAATTTGACACAAAATGTCACAATCAAGTTGCAAACGTGTGACGACACCCGCGGGGCATTGAACCGTAACATCACCGACACATCCGTGTCTAAATCGCCATGTGAAAAGCCTATGAAGAATTTTAGCCGCCACCCGCCTAAGCCGGCGGTTGCGGGAATGCAGTGGCGGTGGGGACGCCCGTCAGAGTTCTTAACGGAGTCAATATTTAGTCGCTAGACTTCTAAAAACCCTATCGAACCCTCCCTCAAACCAAAGCAGAGAACAAAGCACTCACTGCACACGTCATCCATTATTTGAGCCAAGGCGTTTAGGTATCAAAGCTGTTTTGATTGCAGGAATTTCGCGAGGCCAACCAAATCATCCGTGCCGATGATATCCACGCCCGCGGATTGCAATTCGCGCCAGCCGGCGAGCGTGTCGGGAATGGCCCAGAAGCGCAGGCGGCGGTTCTGCTGGTGAACACGCTCGACTAATTGGCGAAGCTTGATTTTTTCGTCATCGGGAAATGCGCCCCGGCCGCGCCACTTGAAATATTGCATCCAGTTTTCGCTGATGAGCGGGATGAGCTGCGGCGTGAGATTAATTTTCATATCAATAAGGCGTCCATCAATTGCTGCGTAGCGCAACGGCTCCGCCGCCACTATTTCCAGCGAACGATTTCCGGAAAGAACAATGGTCAACGCGTTGGTCTCGGCTTTGGATTCAGTGAATGAAGTAAGAATGTTAGTGTAGCCGAGCAACACTTGCCGCAGCGCAACGTATGTAGCTTCCGCCTCCGACTTCACATCAATCATTAAAGTGAATGACGCTACATTGGTGAAAACGTGGCCGCCGTTTTGCCGGATGCGTTCGCGAAGCGGGTTGAGATACAACGCCTGCAGCGTGCGTTCAACTTTTGCGTCCGCACGGTTGTGCGCCACGAGCAATTGACCGTCCACGAGCCAGATGTCCGCTTCCACGCTGTCAAACCCTTGTGCCAGCGCATCCCATAGCGGATGCGGATGCTCGTAGTCATTATGCGCGTGAGCCGACTGCAATACATCCCCTGCCAAAACCTTCGCGGCAATCGCCATCCCCAGCGTGATAATCGCGGTGACTACGGATTTGCGGATGCACGTCAATAATTTCATGGGCGCTTACTGGCCGCTTGCAGTAAGCGGACTGGTAAAGACCGCGCCATGGATTGGCGTGGGATACGGAACGTCCGCGCCTTTCGATGCCGCCCATAGAATGCGGTTCAATGCGTCCTCGGGCGCTCGGTCGTAATCGCGGAAGTCCATCTTGGCAGATTCCTTCGCGCCGGGAGACTTGGCGGTGTTCTTGGTGTTCAGATCCACGCTCGGCATGAGCGTTTCGTAGACGCCAGGTTGGGCAGACGTGCCGAAGCAGTTAAACATGGGCGTCGCTCCGGCGTCATATTGTGTCAAAGGCGGCAATCCGAGGATCAATTCAATCGTGCGCACCATGCTGGCCGTCGAATACATCGTGCTGTCCACCGCGCCGCGCTTGCAATACGGACTGATCACAAGGCCCACGGTGCGATGGGCGTCCACATGGTCCGGTCCGTTCTGGGCGTCGTCTTCGATGACAAAAATCGCCATCTCGCTCCAGTACTTGCTTTTGCTCGCAGCCTCAACGAGGCGACCCAGGCCGAGGTCGTTGCTAGCGACGCACGCGTCGGGCGTAAACGCATCCGGCGTTGTTCCTTTGGTGTGATCTTCGCCAAGGGACATGATCATAAACTGCGGCAGATTGCCGGTTTTTTCAGCCGCCTGTAAATCTTGAATCCACCATTTGACCTTGTCCATGTCGCGCGCGCCGGTCCAGCGTCCGCGATTTTCGGACGGAACTTTCCGCGAACCTTCGCCATAGGTTTTAAAACTCACGCCGTTGCGTTTGCATAAGTCCCAGAGGTAGCCGGCGGAAGGCGTTTCCATTTCCGCATTGCCCGGTAGCTTGCCGTGTTTGGAATAGGAGATGATCCAGGAGCGCTGATTAAAATCTGTCGCCATCGCGGCATCGCACCAACTGTGACCGTCCACGCTGACCTCGCTGTTGCAATACAAGTTATCAAGCAGCACATAGTCGCGCGCGAGCTGATGGTGATTGGGCGTGACGCGCTCTCCGTAAAGTGTGGCCGACCGATCACCATTACCGACGCGCTGGCCAACGGCATTGGTCATGTCGCCGAAAACCTGATCGTAAGTCCGGTTCTCTTTGATAATATAAAGAACGTGCTTGATCGGGCACGGCTGGCCTACATGGTCGGGAATCACACTCACGCTGGGAATTGGCGCGCGATGCAACGACTCCGGCGTGTAGGGCGAATTGCGCCGCACCTGCTCGGTGTAGGCAACCATCTGCGCGGCATCGGGCCGGGCAATGAACGAAACCGATCCTTCCAACGTGCGCGGAATATAATCAAAGGCTGGCGAACTGTTGCGGTTCTTCTTTTTTACCAGCGCGGGATCGGTAGAGGGGAAATTCGCTCGGGATACCAGGCCCTTGCCGTTGCCGACGAAAAGCGTCTGGCTGTCGGGGCTGACACACACCGCTGACGGGTACCAGCCCACAGGAATGAAGCCATTCACAACGGATACGGACTCGCCATTGCGCTGGGCGTCTTCAAACAGCGAATTGGAAATATCCACCACCAGCACGCTATTGTTGTCCGCATTGGCGACGAACAATGTTTTTCCATCGGGCGAAACCGCGACGGCGTCCGGCGTGCTGCCTTCGGGCGATTGAGGATACAGCGATGTGGAGATAATTTCCCGCGTGTTCTCGGGCAAACGACGCGCGGGGCTGGCCTCTTCGCCAGAATTTTCCAGCGCCTTGGTCTGAATTACATGCACCGTGTTATCGCCGCTGCAGGCGACGAAGAGGCGGCCGTCCTTTGATACCGCCAAATCATTCGGCCGAATGCCCACGGCAATGTCGCGCACGCGCCGATTTTTCTGCGTATCCACAACGCTCACGCTTCGTCCGCCCCAGTTGCTAACGTAGAGATGCCGTCCATCCGCGCCGAAAGCGCACGAGTGCGGATGCTCGCCAACGGTGACGGCCGCTTCGCGGAAAAGCGTCTTGGGATTCACGACCCAGATTTCGTGATTCGCCTCATTGCAAACGTATAGTTTCCCCGTCTTCGGATGCACCGTGATGCCTGCGAGGAAAACTAGTTCTTCATCTGCCGCCGGCTTGTTGGTGGCAATGCACTCTACTTTTCCACCCGCGTAACTGAACTGATAAATCTGCCCCGAATCTCCGCCACTCACAAAGATGCGCTTCCCATCTGCACTGAATGCCAATCCATTCCAAACCTCCGGCAGCGGGAAAAATTGCGCGCGCTGACGCTTGGCAATATCCAGCACGCTTAATCCCGTGTTATTAAAACCCCCGCTCGCGGCCAGCAACATCTTCTTATCGGGCGAAACAATCATCTTTAGCGGCAGATCGCTGATTGCAACATGCTTGCCAGCGGGCGTGAGCCCCCAGCCGTTGAAAAGCAGATTTGTATTCGGCGCAAGCCCCACCGTCGTGCGGAGCATGGCGTCATTTGCTTCAACATCGGCAAGGCGCACCGACCCAGAAGTTTGCGCAAGGACAGTCAGCGCGGCGAAATACGCAGATCCAGCAACGCCAGTTCGTCGCAACGCGGAAATGAATTTTTTCATAATAATTAATCCTCTTCTCGTCCGGCTTTGACCATTACGAAGCCGGCGTGCATCGGCGCCGGCATCGGGCTATTGCTGCCCTTAACAGAGCGCCAGATAACTTCATTGAACAGCAAATCATCGGCGGCATCTTCCCTGGCAAAGTTAAATTTGATGTCTGAACCCCACGCAGCGAGACTATTTTTTTCCTTAAGATCAACATTCGCAGGCAATGCCTCAAACGGCGCAACATCCAACGGCGCTGCGAAGGAATTGAACATCGGCGCGGCGGCAGCGTCGAACTGTGTCATCGGCTGCAAGCCGAGAATCAGCTCCATCGTCCGGAGCATGGACGACGTCGAATACATGGTGGAGTCCACGCCGCGTTTGCGCGAATACGGGCTAATGACCAGAGCCTCGGTGCGATGCGCGTCCACATGATCCGGTCCGTTTTGGGCATCATCTTCCACGATGAAGATCGCGGTCGTCGCCCAAAATTTTGAGCGCGTCACAGCCTCTATAACCTTGCCCACTGCAGCATCATTGTCAGCGACATAAGCCGTGGGCGTCAGGTGGTTTTTAGTGACTCCGTGCGTGTGATCGTTTGGAAGACGTAGGATTTGCAGGCGCGGCATTTCTCCTTCGCCCTCGAATCGCTTCAGTTCGCTAATGAAACGGTTCGCGCGTATGTCGTCCGAGTAATCCATATCAAAGCCGATAAACCAAGGATCAAAATGTCCTTGCAGCGATTTTAGCTTCGTGGTCGAGGGCTTGTTCGTCGACGCCGCATTTTGCACAAACTCTCCGTAGCTGCGATAGCTTACCCCGGCCTCGCGTGCGCGATCCCAAATATATCCGCTCGCCGGCGCTGCCACGGGAAACACGCCTTCGCTGGGATAAGGAAATTTTGATTTCTTGTGGCCGTAGTTGAACGGCCAGGTTTTCTCGACGAAATCTGTCGCGTAGGCCGCCATCGACCATTCGTGACCGTCGGCGCTGACTTCGCTCTCGGCGTAGAAATTATCGAGCAGCACAAATTCCCGGACCAGCTTGTGAAGATTTGGTGTGATTTTTTCAGGAAACAGACAAAGCGTCGGATCTCCGTTGCCGTCGGGCAAATCGCCAAAGACCTGGTCGTAGGTGCGATTCTCCTTGATGATATAAATGCAATGTTTGATTGGGCTGTCATCTCCGACTCGCGCAGGAATCGGATTACCTTCGGGGCGCGCTAGCGTTACAGAGGCATCGTCGCGCAGCGGCGTGCATTTCAAAACTTCCGCCGTCCACGCGGCCATCTGCTGCGACAGTTTGTCCCTTGACGGCAGATCAATGATGCTGAGCGTGCCGCGAAACAGTTTGCCGATGTATTGCTCGGAGGACTTGCCCCGCACGGGCTGGGGGCCTTTTGGGTTTGCCTTTGCGACATTACCCTTCCCGTTGGCGATAAGGAGTTTTTTTCCGTCCGGCGTGACTCGCACCGATGTGGGATACCAGCCCGTCGGTATGAACCCAAGAGAGCGACTGTTACCCGGTGTCTCGACATCGAATACGCCGATCGCGTTGATATTGGCGTTGGCGACGAACAACGTTTTTTGATCGGGCGACAGCGCGAGGCTGTTCGGGGTCGCGCCGCGCGGTGACTTCGGAAACAGCGTAGCCCAAATTGTTTCAACCGCGCGCCCTGTGCTCGCGTCAATCACTGACACCGTGTTGTCATTCGCGTTGGCAACGAAAAGGGATTTTCCATCGCGGCTCAAAACCATCTCGCACGGATGCGCGCCAGCAGCCCAGTGCTCAATGACTTTTTCGGTTTTCAAATCCACGACCGCGATGTTTGCCTTGGCCCATTCGCTGACGTAGAGCCGGTCTCGTTTGGGGTCCACCACGCAGGCATAGGGAAAAACGCCATCGGGATTGTCAGCCAGCTTCGCGGCCTTGGCGCGCTTGGTCGCAGCGCTGGTGTCCTCATCCTCAGCGACAGCGGCTTCTGGCTGAATTTCTTTTTTGCCGACAACGAGATCGATATCGCTGACCGATTTGTCCGACAACTTGACGCGCGAAACCGTGTCGCCCCACAAATTCACGGCAAATAAATTTTTCCCGGTATTATCCAGCGCTATACCTGCCGGCACACCGTTCTGACCGGGTTTGCGGAGCGCAATACTGTTGCTGATTGAAAACTTTCCACGGTTGAAGATGAAGGTGAAAATATTTTCTCCGCTCGCGCCGCTGCAAAAGATTTTCTTTCCATCCGGGCTGAATGACAAGCCATAGAACGCCTCGGCCACATTTGCACGCGCTGTGATTTTCTTTTCCGACAAACTGACTGCAACCAGTTCATGCTGGCTGTAACCAGAGTGGAGCAGCACGGCGAATTTTCCGTCCGGCGACACGGCGATGTTAACTGGAAAATCGCCCAGCTCAACATGGCTGCCCGCCGGGCGCAGAGACCATTGATTCGGCAGCAGCATCGAGCCGTCCGGCCGCCGGCCGGGCCAGTGGAAACTTTCGCCAGCTTGGGCATAATTTGCGGTGGTCAGCAAAGTGACAGCGAGGAGCACTTTGGCTGCGTTCAAGTTCGTTAATTTCATTTTCATAAGTTTTGTTGACTAAATACTAGCCGCATCAGTTTGTATTGGTTGTGTCGCCGGACCACGTCCCGCAAAAAACAGAGCCGCAATTATAATTGCCGCAAGCGAAACGATGGCCACTACCCAGCCGGTGAGCACAAACAAATCCAGCATATTCCCGCCGGGATGTAAAAAATTTTTAGCCACCATGACACCCACATAACCAAGGTAGCCGAACGCATCTGCCAGATACATCAGGTAGCCGATATTCCCGCGTTCACGTGTCATGGCGATAAACCGCTCAAACACGGTGGTGTGTACCGCCACATACGGCAGGTATAATCCCAAACCCATCAGCACGACAAATACAAACGGCGACACCAGCCCGACTGCTTGGCCCGCGAGCGCTGCCAGAATCAAACCCAGCCCGCTGGCTGCCACAGTCAAACTTAAAAAAAATGCAGTGCGATTCTCTCGCACCAGCACATGTAGGCCGTTAATCAGCAACACCCCCATCGCTACATAAATTTCAGAGCGCGTAAAAACGGCCACATTAATCTTAACGCCCAGCCCGGCCCAGATTTCTGGGGCAAAATCAGCCCGCATGCTGCGCAACACCGTGACCATCAAGTACACGGCCCCGACGGCCAGCAGCCCCGGCGCGTAACGCCAGAACAAACGGGCGCGTTCGGCGGCGTTTATCGGCGCTCGCTCCGACCGCGCCGCCACATCTGCGGCATCCGGCGGTGGAATCTGACGCAGCATCCAGACAAAAACGACCAGCGGGAGCAGAAAGATAAGTCCCGCAAAGGCGGGCATCCAGATTTCCGGCACTCCGCTTTTCAGCAACCAGGCGCCGACGGATTTGGTGAAGCCGTCCGCAAGAATAAAACTCGCGCATAGCCCAGCTACGAAAGCCTCCGTCATGCGCCGCCCTTCCAGAAATCCGAGCACTAAGCCAAAAACCATCCCCAGCGGCAGTCCGTTCAAAAACAGACATGCGATATTCCACGGCGGCGGCACAAGGCCGAACATCACTAGCGCCAGTTCCGCAATGCCTACCAGCATTAGCAACATGTGACCGCGCCGCGCCGCGGTCATTTCGGCGATTACTTTAATGCCAATGAACTTTGAAATCGTGTATCCCAGCACCTGCGCTAGCACAAGCCAGGTCTTGAATCCGGCTACAAACGGGGCCTCATTATAAGTCCCTGCCGTGAACGGCTTGCGTAGCGCATACATGCAGGCATACGCTCCAAAAGCTGCCGCCACACACCAGCAATTCAAAAAAAACCGGTTGTGAAAAATCATTCCGGATGACTTGCTGGTCAACCTATTATTCACGAGCAGATCTGCGATGATTGCTACACGCAAATTGCCTATTACAATTCATCGAATTTAACTTTTATTAAACATCAATCACTTCCGATAGTTATCGTGTCATATTTTTTAACGTCGTTTCAAGGATTTGAAATGTCGCCATTCCTTTTCCCTCGAAGTTATTACCTAATTTTAGACAGTCGTTTTAACCAAACTGTAACTTGGCGCTCCCCGGATCATCGTTTTCCCGACATTCCTGCGGAGTGGTCTGAAATTCACGTCGAAAGGATGCAATGAAATGGCTGCTGGTCTTGAAGCCGAGTTGGTAACCCACTTCCTTGACAGAAAGTTTCGAATCGCGCAATAGCTCGCGCGCGCGCTCCAGTAGCATCCGGTTATAAAAACTCGCGGGGGAATGCCGCGTGGAGGCGAAAAATAAACGGGCAAAACGTTCTTCGCTGCTGCCAAGAAACTGGCAAAGCTTTTGCAGGCGGAAATTTTCCTTGCGACACCATCGCATAAATTCATGGGCCCGCACAAAATCCCGTCGTGGTAAACGGGGCGTAAGATCCGCCGCCATTTTATGGACATGCTTCTGCGGCCACGAGCGCAGGGCCTCGACCAGCATTCGCATGGACAGGGTTTCAAGGACTATTTTATGGCCCGGCAAACCACTGCGTAATTCTGCCGCAATAGTTTGCGCGCAGTCATGTAGCACCTGATTTTCCAGCTTACCCATAAACGCTGGGCTGCTCTCATCGGTTAGCGGCGGAAGGTTGAATTCATTGACCAGTGGAGCGACCAGGCGGCGCTCAAAGGAAAGTATTACCGCTTCGCAACTTCTGCCATTCCGCGAACGGTAGCCGCTGGTGTGTTCGATGCCGTGATTGCCAAAGATAGTTCCGCCGCGACCCACGACTTCCGTCTGCCCCATCTGCGATTTGACAATTTCACCATCCAGACAGACGACGATAGTGTATTCGGCGTAAGTGTGCGGCTGAAATAATACATCGGATTCAGGTCGGAAATTCTGCACACACAACCGGCCATCTTCGCGCGTCCAGAAAACACTGGAGGGCTTTAAGTCATCACCGGGTTTGAAGGGAAGCTTTGGCGCATTTTTTAAGAGTGAAAAATCCGGCTCTTTCGTTTCGTTCAACGATGTGATCATGGTCGGTTTCTATTCCCTTTGACTTTAACCTAAACATTCGCCGATAAATGAAACGATTGAGTAAAGAATAGGTGACAAAATGCCGGACATATCATTTAACTTCAGGTAACCAATTTAAAAATCGAAGGGAACAGAACATCGCTACGGCTTGTCAACGCCGCCCGACTTTAAGCAATATTTGGGAAATAATTTCAAAATCATTTAAACTATGCTCTCGCCAAAAATAAAACTGGCCATGTTTGACCTTGCCGGTACCACCATACGCGATGATAACGCAGTCAGCAGTTGCCTATTTCGCGCTGCCCAGGAATTCAACCTGCCGACATCCGCCGAGGAAATCCAATTACATATGGGAACAAATAAGATTCACCTCTATCAATTTCTGATCGCTAAGTCGCAAGGCATCAAAATGGATTTTAGGGATTTTGAGAAAGAACAGCCGCATGAGACTCTGGATTTAGCCAGACAGATTTTTTTCCGCTACGAGGAAATTATGATTGCCCATTACCGGCGCGAGGTGGTCCCCATTGACGGCGCGGTGGAAAGTTTCCGCTGGTGTCATGAACACGGCATCAAAGTTGCCACCGGCACAGGATTTCATCGCCAAATTACGCAGGCAATCATGGATGCACTGGGTTGGTTGAGGGACGGGCTAGTGGATGTGGCGGTAGATGTCGAACACACTCCACGCCATCGCGGCCGTCCCGCGCCGTTCATGGTTTTTCACGCCATGAGCCAACTGGACATCCAGAGTGTGCATGAAGTTATCAAGCTAGGCGATACGCCCGCTGACATGTTAGAGGGACACAACGCCGGCTGTCGCGGCATCATCGGCGTGTTGAGCGGGCCTCTGCCGGTTACCGCATGGGGCGGCTACCGGCATACACACATTATCCCGAGCGTAAAAGATTTGCCGCACTTGATTGAAAGCGAATTTTGCTGACGATGAAAACCAGCCGCGTCGCTATCTTTCACGGAGCCAACAAGCCGATCACGTTGGAGACTGTCGCCGTACCTCCGCTGCGGGAAGGAGAAATTCTCGTCCGCAATGAATACACCACTCTTTGCCGCAGCGACTTGAATACATTTTGCGGCAAGCGTACGGAAAAAATACCCACCATTCTTGGCCACGAAATCGTCGGGGTCATTGAGGAACTGGGACCGAATGCGCCGCTGACGGATTGTCGCGGAAGCGCGCTGCGCGAAGGCGATCGCATTACCTGGGCCATTTACGCCTCGAACCCCAATTCCGCTATGGCGCGGGAGGGCCTTCCGCAAAAAGCTCCCGGCCTGTTCAAATACGGCCATGAAGAAATTCTTCCCGAGAGCCATCTTCACGGCGGCCTCGCTGATTATTGTATTTTGCGACGGCACACGCCCATCATCGGAATCACGGCAGAAATCCCTCTGCCGGCGCTGGCGTTAATCAATTGCTCGGTCGCTACCGTGGCTGGAGCGCTCCGGCTGGCGGGCGCGTTAACTGGACGCGATGTGCTTGTCACGGGCGCGGGCATGCTGGGCGTGATTGCCTGTGCGATGTGCCGAAGCCAGGGCGCGCGCCATGTCATTGCACTGGACGTGAGCGATGCCCGATTGGAAACCGCCAAAAGGTTTGGCGCCAATTTTGTGTCGAATGCGGCGAAGGAATGCGGCCTGACTGTAGAAAATGTTAAGGTTCTCGCGCCAGACATCCATCTCTCAGCCGCGCTGGATTTTAGCGGTGTTCCGGAAACGATGGAGATGATTCTATCAGCACTGGGAATTGGCGGCGTCGCTGTTCTCGTAGGGGCCACCTTTCCGCAGCGTGCGCTATCCATCAGCGCCGAGCGGCTCATCCGCAATATCCACACGGTGCGCGGCCTGCATAACTACAATCAGCAGGATTTCATCGCCGCCGCAGAATTCATGGCGAAGCATCATGGCGATTTTCCATTTGCCGGGCTGGTGGAAGACGCCTTCGATCTGGATTCGGTGAACGAAGCATTCCACAGCGGCGTAAACTCCGGAGCGTATCGAATCGGTGTCCGGCTCAACGAGCGCTGACGCTTTCCGCGGTTCCTCCCGGCGGTGTCAGCGGACTCGCGAGATGACCCGGGATGTCTCCCCTTTTTTTATGCGCCCGGAAATATGCTCTATCACGGGCAGCAAGTCGGCAACAGTTTCAATCAGATAATGGGGACGGAATGCGAGCAGTTTTTTCTTAGCCGCTGTGATCTTTGCTTTGCGCTTGGCAGCCGGTAGGGCGGCGAGTTCGGAACAAGAGCAGCCGACCTCATTGCCGGATTTGACCACGGCCACCACCCATGCGCCCGCCGCATGGCCCTCTGCGATATCGGCGGGCGTGTCGCCGACTTTTACAAAAGTGCTAGGCGGATAGATGCCAAATTTCTGAGCGATATAATACATCATCCACGGCGCGGGCCGGCCCTGGCCGACGTGGTCGGGACACACCCACAAGTCGGAATGGTAGCCCTGCTTTAATGCAAGCGGGATGAGATCCTTGATCATGAAGCTCTCGAAACCGGTGGTGTTGGCAATCTTGATGCCCTTTTCGCGCAGTTCGTTGACCACCTCGACTACGCCGGGAATCAGTTCGTGATGTTGCACCACCACCCCAGCTTGCAAGGGCGCAAATTCGGCGCACAATACATCGAGGGTTTTGGCCGTTGGCGGATTGCCGTTGGCCTCCGTCCATCGATCGCGGATGGCAGCGGTTTCCAAGAGTGTGCGGATGTGATCGCGCTTGTGCAAACCCATCGACTCGCGCGCCTGGGCGGGTGAAACTGAGACGCCGTAGCGCGCGAACAATTCGATGAAGGCAGCGAGCGGTCCCCGGCAGCCGTAATCGAGAATTGTTCCAGAAATATCAAACACGACCGCACGCACGCCGTGCTTATCTTCATTTTTAAGGGACATACTTGGCTAATGATCAAAACCGCACCCGAATCATTGGAGGCCGGAGTTTGCTGGTTTTGATAATTGTATTGACTTGATTTATACGGTTTTACCAAGTGGGGTGAAATACAAAGCAGTATCCAAAATCCCGTTTTACAAAGCGGCGCATGAAACTTTTACGCACTATTTACGGGGGGATATAATGTCCTTTCACGGATATGAGGCGAATCAGGGACCGTTTTACCTGATAAAAAAGTTCGCTTTCGCTCACCGTCGGAAACAAATGCAAAGCCGGCTTGGATGCCATTTCTGAGGCCTCCCCGCCCAACGCGGAGATTTGATTAGTTACATGAGTGAGTGTTGAATCCAGCCAATTGCTGGGAAGAATCACGGTCACCGCACCGGAAATCGTGCGGGGGCGATAAATCGGGGCAGTATTTCCCGTTAATCCGCCAACTGATCACGCAGCAATCGGCAGGTGACCTCAGCTTTAGTTTTGAGGTCAGTCGGCAGCGTAAACTAGACCCGTGAAGGAGCGTTGGGGGTAACAAAGCCTCTGCCAGCGCTGAATTGGTTTTAAATTCAGAATAAATATTTCAACCTATAGCTTTTGCCCGCTGGCACTAGGCCTCCAAATACCAACCTGCCCTGATCTGATCAGGGGGAGTGGATCCCGGCCGGGGGTCACGACCTTTTGCCTTTCCTCAAAAATGCCAGCTCAACCAAATATAGCTCGTTCGTCAACACACCGTGTAGAGAAAGTTACTGCAATAATTGAAGTGCTGAGGCTGCGCGGCGCGACTGCGCGAAGTCAAAAATAGCCAACACGCCAACTGCCAGCCAAATCAGCTGGCCATTTTGATGAACCGCAAACGCACCGTGTTTTCTCAATGACAGGGTGCGCGGAAAATTATTTTTTCCCGCCCTGCGAATTTGTAGTCTCCCAGGATCCGTTTCCCTCTTCGAGATAGCGCACTCCGTTGACCTCGGTGAATTTTAACTGTTGCCGCCAAACTCCGCTTTCCATTTTGACTAAGGCATCGCGCCGCCCGAGTTCCACTCCGCTGACGGCCGGGCCGGAAATTGTTAACGCCTCGCTCAAAATCCGGCCGTCCAGGGGCTGCGGCGGGCGAATGCCCAACAGCCAAAGCAGCGTGGGAACCACATCCACGTTGCCGGAAGGAATGGGCGAAATGACGCCTCGTTTAAAATCCGGGCCGGCCGCAACGGCGAGATTGTGCAAATCTGTAGGCGACAATGTTACATGCATGCCATCACCCGCCCGGTATTCCGTATTTCCTTCATTAGTGATGTCCACGCGCGTCGGTCCTGCACTTTTACCGTTCATTTTCCAACTCGAAGCCACGATGACATCTGCCGCCGTGGGCGCATCCAGCTTCACTTCCGAGAGAGGAAAAGTTCCTGACAGAGCGGTGCGCGTGAACAGCACTCCGGAAGTGGATTCCTGCTGAAGGGCTGTTACCACCCGCTGGATGGTCTCTGGAGATTTTCCCACGACATACACCAACACCGAACCTCCGTTGCCCACAACCATGATATCGTTGGTCTGCGGGGGCGTTGTCCAGACGGATTGGGCATTGAGTCCAGCCCGGCGCAAGGTCGCTGCCACATCGCCATTCTGGCCAACGGTAGAGAAGCCGTGGTCGGAAACCACGAGAATATCGGTTTGCTCGCGGACGCCACGCCGGTCCAGTTCCGCCAGCACGGCAGCTAACCTGTCGTCAGCATTTTTGATTCCTGCAAGCGCTTCCGGCGAACCGGGTCCGTGATGATGCTGGGAATAATCCGGCTCGCTCAACCAGAGCACGGAATAACCCGGCAATATGTCTTTCCAAAAAAAATCTAGCAGACAGCGTGTGGCCCAAGTATCGCGACCGGTATTCGGCGAAGACCCGGGCGGGAACCCCCCCAACTGATTCGTCAGCCCTTCGCACAAATTTTCCGGAAGCGTCGCCCCTGCGAACCACACGGGATTTTGTGAATCTGCCGGACGCGCCAGCCGGTCATGCAGCAGCGCGACCGGTTTTGCCCCGACCACCGCCGTGCGGCCGCCCTTTTTTTGAACCAGCTCCGCCACCGTGGGCATACGAATATATTTGCCGCCGGATAATTCATCGCCCCGCCGCACGGCGGCAAAAGCTTCCGTGCCAATTTGTTGGAGAGGATTTATTTCCGGTCGGTACTCCCTGTTGGCAAGGATGCCGTTGCGCTGCGGAAACACGCCTGTGGACAGCACGGCGCCATTCACTTCCGTTGACGTCGGATACGCGCTGTGATGATTGGCGAACCACACGCCCTGTTCGCGCAGGGCATGAAGGGTTGGAGTTAATTCCGCAGAAACATAATCAGGACGCATTCCATCCCAACATATTAAAATAAAATACTTTGCCTGACCAGACGCATGAACCCAAGAGGCCACACCCGGTAAAAAAAGAATTGCGATTAAAACAAAAACTAAGTTGCGCACCTCACAACATATCCAAAACTCAAAAAAATATTCAATGGCAAGCCGGTGACAATATGGTGAAGATAGTGAGACACTTGCCGAAGTCGTCATGCGCATTCCAATTTCACGCTTGTTACTTTCCAGGATCAAACAGCCGTTTTGTTTGCACAGAATACAAAGGATTTACCAATGGTCGGGTCTTCTGGAAATATACTGCAAGCCGTTGGTTATCAATCGCGCGCAGATGAATTAGCAGACACGCCAGACCCGGATCTATCCTTTTGCGCTTTCTGAAAAAATTCAGCGACATCCAGGCCCAGACACAGGCCGTTTTATCGACCCGAGATTACTTTTCGCCTGCGTTCAGAAGGCGACAGGAAGGGTGCCGGAACAGACCTCCCTTCCGTGCCGGATACGGCGCGGGAGCATCGCAGCGCACCCTCCCTGCCCCATTTCGTAATTCGGGATTAATCCAATTTTTGCTACGGATTAACCAGCCGGTAGAACACCGTCGGATTGGCGCTATCTATCGTAATGTTCGTGCTGCTCACCGAACTGTTCGCCTCCTCGACCCAGTTTGTGTTGAGTCCGGTATCCAGGCTGTTCGTTTGCATCTGCAACCGCCAGCCTTGGCCCGCCGGCCACGATAGGCTGAGGGTATTGCCGCTCACGCTGTTGGTCAATATGGCGGGAGTTACAGATCCCGTGCTCACCACGGTCAAAATACCATTGGTAAAGCTGAAGGTGGCGGCTCCTATGGCACTGATGCTGGCAAAGCTGCTGATATTGGTCGCGCCCGCCCCGCTGAACAACGTGAATGTCTGGCCATTGGTGAAAGAGCCGGTCGGCACGAGTCTTAGCTCGCCGCCGTAGATCACGGTGCCACCCAGCGAGACCACGTCATTGGTCGGGGTGCTGCCATCCACCTCGAAGAGGTTTGTGGATCCGGCACTCAGGACAAGGCTGTTGTTGAAGGTCAGCGTGCCGATAGACGTGCCGGGCGCGAGCGTACCGGTATTGGTGATTGATCCCGTCACCGTGCCGTGCCCCTTGAGCGTCTGACCTGCACCGAGGGTCATGCCGGTGTCGGTGACGTCCAGGATGGCCGCCGTGCCCGGAACGGTGCCCACGATGATGATGGCGCTGTTGCTGATGCTGCCGGTCGCCGTTAACCGCACCGTGCCCGCGCTGATGGTGGTATTGCCGGTGTAGGCGTTGGCCCCGGAGAGAATCAGCGGGCATGTGGCGCTGTTCTGGGCGACGCCGGTGACATTCGCGCCGATGACCGCGCTGATGACATTGCTGCCGCGGGAGCCGCCTTGCGCCGTGATGCTGCCGGTGGGGTTGATGGGATTCACGCCCAGGGTGATGGTATTCGTGCCGCCGGACAGATTATCGAGGATCAGGTTCCCGGTGCCGGTCATGCCGCCGTTGAGGATCGGGCGGGCGGTCGCACTTTGCAGGACACTGCTAAAATAGGACTGAACCATCAGATTCCCGTTCAGGGTCAATGGTCCGGTCATGAAAAAGCCGGAGCCGGCACCGTTCGCGCCGATGATGTTAGTACCGCTGTTCGGAGCATTAATGATGAAGGCGTTGGTGTTGGATTGGCCAGTGATAAAGGTGGCGCCGCTGGAACCGGCCCCACCCATGAGCACCGTGCCCGTGCCCAGTGTGTTGGTGGCGGTCTTGCTTTCCACGGTGCCATTCTTGATGGTCACGCCACCGGAATAAGTGTTCGCCCCAGCAAGGATGAGCTTCCCGGCCGCGCTATCCACGGTAATCGAGCCATCCCCGCTGATCACACCCGTTTGGAGGGTATTCGTGGCGCTGGAACTGAATTTCAAATTGGCGCCACTGGCAAAAGTGATGGCATTGGCATAGGTGCCGTTGCCCAACAGGCCGGTGCCGCCGATTTCCAGGGTGCCGCCGCTGATGGTCGTGCTGCCGGTGTAGCTGTTGGTACCGGTCAGGATCTGTTTCCCGCTGCCGGTCTTGGTCACCGAGCCGCTGCCGCTGATCACACCGCCATAGGTGTTGGTGCCAAACTGGTTGTAAACCAGCGCGCCGCTGTTTGCAATGGTGGGGCTGCTAGCGATGGTGCCATCGTTGCCGCTCGTGCCATTGCCCAGTTGCAGCGTGCCGGCGCTGATGGTCGTGCCGCCGGTATAGGTGTTGGCATTGAGAAGGGTGAGCGTCTGACTCCCGGCCTTGCTGAGAGGCGTTGCGCCCGAAATCGCCTTGCTGCCTTGTAGCGCGTAAGCCGTGACGCCATTGCTGAAGGTGACATTCCCCGGCGTCACATTCGACACCGAGAGGTCCACCGTGTAGTTAGTGGCGGTGTCGTCAAAGAGAACATTTTGGCCGTCCGTGTAATCCGCCGGACTGCCGCCTTGATTCCAATTCTTAGAACCGGCGATGGTGGCCGTGCTCCACTCGGTGCTTTGCGCGCCGGTCCAGACGAAAGGGTTCGAGACAATCAGCTCCACGGCGCTGCCGGTGTCGTTCAGCGTATAGGATTTGCCGGCCGGCGTGCTGCCGAGGGTATAGGCGCTGAAGCCGCTGCCCCGCAACGCGCCGCTGTAGGCGAGCAATGTGTAGGTGCCGTTGGCGGGCGCGCTGCCGGTGATGGCGATGGTGACAGACCCGGCCGCGCCGCTGTTGGTGACGCCATCGGCGGCGCTGACCGTGAGGCTGTAGCCGCCAGCGACGTTGAAACTCAGCGTGCCGGTGGCAGCGAAGGTGAGATTGGGCACGGTGCTGGAGCTGTTGGTGAGCGCCAAGGCCGCCCCGCTGGCGATCGTGACCGAACTGGAGCTGCTCACGGCGGACGCTTTGCCCAGGTCCAGCGTGCCCGCGCTGACCAGGGTCGGGCCAGTGAACGTATTGGCACTGGCACCGGAAAGCGTCAGCGTGCCGCTGCCGGTCTTGGTGAGCGTGCCATTGACCGCGCCGTCATTGGAGAGAGTGCCGGAGAGGGTGATGTTGCGCGCCACGGCTCCGCTGTTGGCCGCCTGAATGGTCACGCCACCGCCGTTGGTGCCCAGCTTCATGTCGAGGGAGGAAGACCAGTTTGTCGAGGCGCCGAGGGTGCCCCCCTGAAGTTGGATGGTGACCGGGAGAGCACTGACGCCCGCCCCAAGCGTGATGCCTTGCGCGCCGATGTAGTTTGTGCCGCCGCTGAGTTGCAGGGTGGCGGAAGAGGCGGGGTCCAAGGTGGCGGGGACCTCGCCGAACTGGATGCCGTTGGCGGTAACAATGCCACCGGACTGGGTCATGGTGGCGCTGTAACCCGCACTGGACCCGGCCTTGAAAAAGTAAATCTTGTTAGCGGTGTAACCAGTTCCAATCGTCACCGCGCCCCCCTGCACATCGAGTTGGCCGCTGGCGTTGGTGGAAGCGCCAATGCGAAGCTCACCGGCCCGGGAAGCGGTGGTGCCGATGTTTACCGTGCTCCCATTTTGCACGGTCAATGTGTTTGCGTAGGCTGTGTTGCTCGCAGCTCTACCGAGCGCCAGGTAGGAGTCGACCACCGTGGCGGTCGAAGCATTGCCGTTGACGGTCAAGGTGGCGTTCGTAAGGGTGTAGTTGACGCTTTGGCCGGCGTTATTACCGATGTCATACCCGTTGATGTTCCCCGGAGTGATGGTGAAAGTGCCGCCGGTCTGTTTGAACGTGGGGACGTTCACCTTGCCAATATTGGCGCTGTAAGTGCCGGCGGTCAGATTGACGGTGCCGCCGCCGGAGAAAGCGTATTGGGAATTGCCCGCGCCGCCGCCCAGATTCAGCGTGCCGCCGGAGTTGACAGTGATGGTGGCTACGGCGTTGGCTGCGTAGCCGATGATTGAGTTGATGGTCGCGGTTTTGTTGGAAGCCACAGTGATGGGGCCATTCACTGTGCCGGAGGTTGCCACTTGGAGGGTGCTCCCTGTAATCTTGTAGCCCGTGTTGGTGAAGGTGAGGGAGGTGGCAGCCATCTGCGAAGCAAGCGTGACCGTCCACTGATCCACCGTGCCATCCGTCCCGCTACCAAAGACGGCGGTCTGACTGCCGACAGTCGTGCTCGTCTGGCTCCAGATCGCGTTCCCGCTGCCGTTGTTCCATACCAAATTTCCCGCCGACGTGTTCCAGTTGCCGCTGCCGGCGTCGATCGTAGCGCCGTTATTCGTGTTGCCTGCATCCCACGTCAGAGCGTGCGCTACCGGAGCGGCGCACAAAGTGAGCAGCGCGGCGAGGGAAGCCAGAATGGAGGTTGGGGGGGGTTTCATATTATTTTTCAGGTTAACTTTGATTTGTCGCAAACACACCACAGTGTCGCTTCAGGGAGGACCAAACACCTGGGCCAAGCGAATCGGCGGCATGAATAAATCTCATTCTGGCCGAAAAAAAGTTTTGGTATATTCCCCTAAAGGTGGGAGTCGCCGCAGACTAAACTTCGAGACTCAAGGTTACACCAAACGGTAGAATACCGTCGGCGCGCGGTCCCTACCATTTTCCGAATAGGCTCGCTTCGGAATTCGGGGTTAGCGCTCCACCTGCCGCGTGCGGTAAAAAATTGTGGCGTTGGTTGCATTCGTATCGGTGAAGCTTTTCGTTATTTGCGAAGCAAGATCGACATAATTGTAGCTGGAAAGAACGTTCCAATTTTTTAGGTCCGCACTTTTCTCCACGCGATAGGCCATGCCGTAACCGGCCTTGACCTGGAAATTTACCGTGTTGCCAGCGCGCGTTGAGTTGAGTATCCGCGGCTGAAAATCCACGGCCGCCATCTGTGTCAGGAGTTCCTGATAGGCGCTGGCGAAGAGCGGCTGGGAAGCCGGCTTGAAGGCAAGGTTGTTCGTCTCGAACGGGTCGGCAGAGAGGTCGAACAGCTCGGTATAAGCAGCATTCACAGGATAAAGAATGAGCTTGGTGCCGGGCGAGCGCATCGCAGTGATGCTGGGGGTGTTCGTAACGCCGGTATCAATCGTGTATTCGTAGAACCAGGCGCTCCGCCAGTCTGCCGGCGGGTTCCCCTCCAGCAGCGGACGCCAGCTGCGCCCTTGCATGCTGCTTGGAATCGGCACGCCGGCGAAATCCAGGAACGTGGGGGCGAGATCCAGGTTCAATACGACCTCGTCGCGGACCGCATTGGTCCTGCCCAGCGGCGGGTAGCGAACGATCAACGGAATCCGCAGGCTCTCCTCGTAGGCCGCACGCTTATCGCCCAGCCCATGCTCCTTAAAAAAGTAGCCGTTGTCGCTGGTGTAAACCACCATCGTGTTGCTGGCCAGGTTCAAGCCGTCGAGCGTGTTGAGAATCCGCTCCACATTTTGATCCACGCCTTTGAGGCATTCGAGATACTGGCAGATATTGGCGTCGGATGGACCGCCCGCCGTAGCAATGTAGGGAGCTAAAAAGAGAGAACCATTGACCGGCGGCAATATCGGTTGGCCGGTGTAGAGATTGTCCAAGTCCGCGCGCGGCGTCCGGGGATCATGCGGCGACTTAAAGCCCACCACGAGCACGAACGGATTGGCGGCGTTGTTGGAAATATAATTCAACGCGTAATCGGTGGTCGTATCGTCAACCCATCCCGTCGTCGGGGTGGACACGCCGTCCACCAGAAAGGGGTAATTGAAATATTCCCCCTGCGCGATGAAGCTAGCGAAGTGCGTGAAGCCGGGCCGGGTGGTCTGCACGTTCATGTGCCACTTGCCGGTGTAAAGCGTCTGATAACCTTGGCTTTGGAGCACCGAGGCGTAGGTGACGGCATTCAGCGGGAGTTCCTTGCCGTTGTGCACCACGCTGTTGACGTGGTTATACTGGCCGGTCAGAAAACAGGCGCGCGAAGGGCTGCACACTGAATTGTTTGCGAAGGCATTCCGGAAACGAATGCCCTCCCGCGCCAACCGGTCCATGCCCGGGGTCTGGTTGGTGAACCAACCGAACCGCGCCTGACCCGCGGTCGCCAGTTCGCGCTGCGCCACGCCCATCGCGTCCCAGCGCTGGTCATCGGTGATGATGAAGATGAAGTTGGGCGCATTGGACAGGACCGTGCTGACCACCTGAGAAAAACTCTTGGAGCTGGAAAAGAAATTCGTGTTGCCGGAGAATTGAGCGGACACGGCGGTAACGCCATTAGCCCAATTGCTCACCGCGGAACTGATCGCCTGGCTTCCGGCCAGCGGGACTGCGGAGCCAAAGTTCACCCCGTTGGTCTTGAATTGCACCGTGCCGCTGCCGGGATTCGGCGTGACGGTGGCCGTGAAGAAAATATTTTGGCCCGGGCGGCTGGGGTTCTTGGAGGAAAAAATCTGCGTGGCGGTGGGCATCAGCCCGCCGGTGGCCTGCGTGTAAACCACCGAGATGTCGTCGAAACGCCAGTCGTCCAGAACACTCGTGCCGCCATCGAGCACGCCCAAGGTAATAGTATCAAATGCGTAAAACGGGGACTGCGCGCCGCCGGAGTCGCTGCTGGTGAAGGTCCAGTCGGCACCACCGGTCTGGCTGAAGGTGATGTCATTGCCGGCGGCGGTGCGGGTGACGGTCAACGTCACGGTATAGAGCGTGCTGTCGGTCATGGCAGCGTTCTTGGATGAGCTGCTCAAACTTTCGGAGTTGGTGGTGCCGATGGCTTGAATCATCGAGCCGCTGCTGGCCAGAAGTTTCTGGTTCATCTGAGCCAAGCTTAATCCGGCGGGAGCGGCGTAGGTGCCAAAATAGCCGTTGTAGTTGGTGAAGGCGGGATTGCTGGCTCCATGATTGTCGCCCACAAAATAGCCGCCGGAATTATAAAGGCCCACGCGCAACCGATGGTTGCCGGGGTTGGCGGCATTGATGCCGGTGATCTTGTAAATGGCGCGGAGTGTGATGGAGTCGCCGACGTTGACCAGCGGCGTGCTGGTAAAGTAGGCCAGCATCTGCAGGTTGTTGACATCGTTGCCAGGATTCCAAGTGAGGTAGCCTGTCTCCGTGTTGGTATTCAACGATGCGCCTGTTCCGCCTGTCGTGGAACGAAACCATCCTGCCGCAGAGGTTCCGCCATTGTGATAGAGGGTTACTTGTGCGAGCGCGGCAGTTCCCATAAGTAACGACGCGCCCCAAAGGAACAATGCGGTGAGAACAATGAAGTTTCTCAAAGTAAATGGCACGCGCTCCAGCATGCCACTGTAGGCGATCCATCGCCCTGAAATTTGCCGGCAACGCGCATCCGTGCCGGAGTCGCCCTAGCGAATCGTTTTTGGGAACGGCGGGTTTGGGAACCCCGTTCGGCCGTGATCAATAAATCCAAGCCGCGGTGGTGGTTTTGTAAGCATTCAAATACTGCGCCCCTACGGTGGTGTCGTAATTTCGGCTCCAATTCAATTCCCATAACTTGGGCAATCTCACAGTTCTCGCGGAACCATCCATGAAGCAAGCGTTGATTGCCTTGCCATGCCGAGACATCGTGAACCACCCCATCTCCGCGCCGGCGCTGCCGCCTGGCTCGGTCGCTTGGGCCGGGTCGTCGCCCTTGCCGTCCACCCCGGCTGCGGGAGGCTTCAGGGCTACGGCAGGAGAAGAGTGGTCAGGCTGATAGCCCGGACCTCCACCGCGCCATTTGGAGTCGAGCATCAGCGGCGTCTCGGTCGGCATGCGCACATTATCCATTTTGCCCCAGCAGCCGCTGGCAGCCCGGCCTTGACTGGTGGCGGCGGTCTGCTTGTAAACCCACATATTCAATCCGTAGCTGGAAAAGAGCGTCTGGCCGGTTTGCGGATCAGTCACTCCTAGATTGCACATCCGGTTGGCTGAGCCGAATCGCTTGTCCGTAATTTCGGCCGGGGCGGTTGAGGGATCCGCCGTGGCAGAGGGGCAGACCAGCAAATCCGGCTTCTTGGAGTAGGCGCTGCTCAGGGCTTCCACCCATTCAGAGCGGTTCGCGCCTGAGGCACTGACGCCAGAGCTGAAGGAGCCGTTGTTATCATCCGTGTAAAGCCGCCAAGCCAGACCCCACTGCTTCATGTTGGAAACGCAACTGATTGCTTTAGCGCGCTCCTTGGCTTTAGAGAGTGCGGGCAGCAGCATCGCTGCTAGAATAGCGATGATGGCAATCACGACCAGAAGTTCAATCAGGGTGAACCCGGGCCGGGAACACGGATGGGCGAAGCCAGGCGTGCGGGGGGGGTCTTTGAACAGGGCCGAATGTTTCGTTTGCATGGCTTGGATGAATTGATGGTGCCACTTTAAGTCAGACAGGACATCCAGTCCATTCCCCTAAAGGTGGGAGAAGAATACTCCCACCTTTAGGGGAATGGACAGAGGAGGCAAATGATTTATTATCACCGTGTTTCCATGCAAAAAGCTCAACGCGTCTCTAGGCCATTGACGATGGTATCAGGGCCGGCTGACTTTTGCCCATAACCACGAATACCTGAAGATAATTAAGTCCATGAGAACAAAAAACCTCCTGATTCCTTCAATTGTGGCTGCCATGCTGGCCACGGCAGTCACGGCCCAAGCCTCCTTGATCCAGTGGCTCACGACCACCAATGTCGCCACCATCCAGACTAACGCCACCGGCGCGGTGACCAACTGGCTGGATTCCTCCAGTACCAACCACACTATCAACGCTGGGTTAGTCATCGGCACGAACAAGTGGCCGAGCATCAGCTTGTCCACCTCGGGTCAGCCGGGCGTGGACTTGAAAGTCGGACGCAACGGATTCCGGTTGTGGTCCATCGCCGCCCAGGATTCCTGGCTAGATTTTACTCAGGCTGGACCCGCTGGGGCGCAGGGAAAGAGCGGTTTTGCCGTGCTGGTGGCGTTCAAGGTGGACAGTGATGTAACTAACACCGCCATCCAAAACACGGTGATAGCTTCGCACGGGAATCCGGGAGCATTTTCGTCATTCGTCCTCAAGTATAATACAGGCTATCCCACGTGTTATATCGGGAACGGTGGCAGCAACCCGCAATACATCAATACCAATTCCAGCGCAGCGCTAAAAGTGGGCGATACGGTTGTCTTTGCCTTCAACTACAAGGCCACCAATGGCTTCTGGGAGTTATGGGATTCCAAGAGCGGCGGGCGCATGACTAACACGGCGGCAGTTAACGGTAACTTTTCCTCCGTCCAGACTATGTATCTCGGCACCTCTGAAAACTCCGGGCACTACATGAAAGGTGACATCTTTGAAGTGAGGGTCTATGACAATGTTCTAACGACAACCGATTTAACCAACACCTTGCAGGCGATGAAAACACAGTGGGCGACCCCGGCAGTCACCGTGCTGCCGCCCAACTTTACCTCGGCCCTGGCAGGTGACTCGGCCGCCGTTTTGAAGTGGCAGGACAACAACGTTGCCGGTGTGGTTTCAAATTTCTACCTTTATCGCTCACTGGTCAGCGGCTCGGGCTACACGGCCATCGCCACGAACTCGGGCACCAGCTACAACGACTTGCTCGTGACCAATGGCACCACCTACTACTATATTTTGAAAGCCATCAGCACCAACGGTTCCCCATCTGCCTTTAGCGCCGAGGTTGCGGTCACGCCCCAGGCCTTCTCCACAAACGCCGTATTGATCCAGCATCTCGACGCCGACATTTCGAGTTCCGTGATCAGTCTCAGCGGACAGTTGCTGACTTGGTTCGACCAGACCACCTACCAGAATGATAGCTCGCCCAACTTTGGAATTCCGCTCTATCCCAGCACCAGCCTTTCCGGCTCCGGCAAGGCGGGCGTGGACTTGGGCACCAATAGCTGGGTAGCTGGCGCCACCAACCGCACCGGCGTCCAGTTGTTCTCGACGGTGAAACAGAACAAATGGCTCAACTTCACCGGGGACGCGCTCACCAACGGCGGGTTCTCCGCCTTGGTGGCATTCAAGGCCGATTCCGTTCTTAAGGCCTTCGATGCGCGCAACGCCATGCTGGTCAATCACGGCAACCCCGCCATAGCCGAGTCCTTTGGTCTGCGCTTCGATACAAACGGGTACATGGAGGCGTTCCTGGGCGGAGCCACTTATCTCAAGACCAACCGCGCGCCGGTGACTGCGGGCAACACGGTCGTCTACGCCTTCAACTATGATGAAAAAACCGGGGTGATCGAATTCTGGGATTCCAAAAATAAGTCCTCGCTGACGGCGACCAACACGGCGTATGGCAATTTTGCTTCAGCCCAGATCCTCCGCCTTGGCACCAGTGATAACAACGCCCAGTCCTTCGACGGCATGGTCGGCGAAGTGAAGATCTACGCGGGCAAGTTGAACTCAGCCGCCCTGATTGCCGAGGGTGAATCGCTCGCCACCAAGTGGGGCGCCACGGTCGCCAGCACCAACGATTTCTATCTGTTGAACCTAGTGCTGTCCTCGGGCACGCTAAGCCCCACCTTCAGCTCGAACGTGTTGAGCTACGCCGCCAGCGTTCCCAACTCCGTCTCCAACCTCTACGTGAACCCGACAGCGGCATCGTCTGGTTCGGTCATCTCGGTGCGGATCAACGGCGGATCCTACACCAACGTCACCACCGGTTCCTATGGCGGCGCGCTGCCCTTAAATGAGGGGTCCAATACGATTCAAATCAATGTCACCGCGGAGAATCAGGCGTTCTCGCAAACCTATACGGCGACCGTAACGCGCGCGTCGGGTTCGCCCACGCCGGAATCCATCACCACAGCGGTCTCCGGTAGCAACCTGATCCTGAATTGGACTCAACCGGCGTGGAAACTGGCCACGGGCACCAACGTGACCGCGATCACGAACATCATTCCGGGGGCCACCAGCCCCTACACGAACTCGCTCGGCAGTGATCCCCAACGCTACTTCCAGTTAGTCTATCCGTAAGCTTTAAAAACGCACTTGAAATGGACAGGGGCGGCCTTCGGGCCGCCCTTTTTTAGGGTAATAGACGACGGTGGAGACCGAGCTTACACTGGCATCAGGACTCCGATTTAAAAATTGAAGTGAAACATTTAATCCGAATTCCGAAGCGAGCCTTTGTGGTCCATGGTAGGGAAAGCGCGCGGCGCTGTCCCCGCCCGCGCGGCGCGGGCGGAACAAATGGTGCCGAGTTTCACGCGCCACCGCACTCGCTTCGTCGCCTGGCGCGGCGACCGGCGACCGGGACGGTGCGGCGCGCCATCCCTACCCCATTTCGGAATTCGGGTTTAATCGCAGTGATTTGCTGGCTGAGTGCGGCCATCGCGACTCAAGCCCAGAGCACGCTGAACCTGTCTCCGAAAGTCTTCGCCAGCGGTGATGGTGTGTTCACAACACAGACATTTGAAGGCCGCCCGGTCTGGGTGCCCAGCGCCACCAACAATTTCCTCTACTTCGATGTGCCCTCATTCTTTGCGTTCACGCCAGGGGTGCCGGTTTACGTGCGCATCGAATATCACGACGCCGGACGGGGCAAACTGGCGGTCCAGTATGATTCCACGCCGGGCAGCGCCACTCTAAGCGCGGAAATCACGGCCCGCTCCAGCCGCGTGGGCGGCGACGAATTTGTCTACTCCTATCAATGCTTTCAATCTCCGCGGCTAGCGAACCGGCAGAGCGGCTCCACCGATTTACGCTTCCGGCTGAGCGGAACGGATGGAACCCCTTTACGCGTGGCGAGCGTGCAGATCAGCACCACGCCCTACAGCGACCCCCAATTCACCTACGCTCTGTCCCAACCGTGGCTCTCGCCCTACACCGGGGCGAGCAAGGATTTCGTAAACAACAAGACCTTGGTCGGCAAGGTGCTGGCAGGCTATCAGGGCTGGTTTGCGACCCCCAACGATCCGGCGGACAACGGCTGGAATCATTGGGGCCGATCCGCGAATGTTGACCCAGCACCGACCGAAATCACCGTCGACCAATGGCCTTACCTGGAGGAGTATGAATACGGTCGCGTGTATTCCGCCGGCAACATGGTGCATCAGGACGGTCGGCCGGCGTATCTGTTTTCCTCGCGCGACCTGGAAACGGTTCAGCGCCACTTCCGCTGGATGCGCAAGCACAACATTGACGGGGCATATTTGCAGCGCTTTGTCACCCGGAACAACAGCGGCTATTACGGCGCCAGCGAATTTGTGCTGAACAACGTCCGCGCCGCCGCCAATCAAGAGGGACGCGTCTGGGCCATTGAATACGACGTCAGCTCGCTGGATACCGATGTCAATCCTTTCCAGGTCATGACTAACGACTGGCAATACCTGGTGAATCAGTGCCACATTCTCGATGATCCCCGCTACTTGCGTGAAAACGGCAAACCGGTGCTGTTCATCTGGGGCTTTTCGGTAAGCGGTCGTAATTTCACCGTGGCTCAGGCGGATGAGATTGTCAGTTGGTTCACCAATCAGAACCTTCATCTCATCGGCGGCGTCAACTCGACGTGGGAGAGCAACAACGCTTGGACTAACCACTACAAGAAATACAACGCCCTCCTCGGCTGGATGGAAACGTCGCAAACAGATCTTGTGCGGCAGAAGAACACGCTCAATAGTTGGGGGCTTAAAATCCTGGCGCATGCCTGGCCCGGGTTTTCCTGGAATAATCTCCAGAAGACGGTTTTCCCCTATCAATACACTGCTCGCGGCGGCGGTTCGTTCTATTGGAACAAAATTTATAACGCAGTCAGTTGCGGCGCGGATCAGCTTTTCCTCGGCATGTTCGATGAATACGATGAAGGCACCGCCATCATGCCGATGTCCGACAATCCTCCCGACATTTACAATACGGGAGGGACAAATACGTGGGGGCATTATCTCGACAACGAAGGGCTGGATCCGTTCTGGTATCTGCGCTTGAGCGGAGCCGGACGCGAAATGATCAACGGCCAGCGCAACGTCTCCAGCAGTCTGCCTGCCGCGAGCGCGCTTTCACCGGTATCCTGTGCCGGACCCGATGCCACGGTCTATCTCGGCCCCACCAATGTGGCCAACTCATTGACCCAAATCGAGCAGGCGGATGGTCCCACGGGCGGCTCGTTCCTCGGCAACCAAAACTGCCGGACCAATGCGGGTCTTTATGTTTATTTCAGGATTGCCGATACCTTCTCCGTCAGTAACGCGGTCGGGCAGGTCGCCACCATTGAGATCGAGTATTATGACAACGTTGCCGGAGCCGTATTAGGACTCCATTATGACAGCCTGACGGCGGCCTATGCCACGCATCCCACCAGCGTGACCACCACCGGGACCGGCGGCTGGAAAAATTATCGCTGGAACGTCACCAACGCGTTTTTCGGCAACCGCGAGAATGGCGGGTCTGACCTCCGCATTGCCATCCTCAATGCCGTCACCGCCGGGAAGGTGGTCGGCATTCGCCGCGGCAGTGTTTTTCTGCCCGAGGAAAAGAGCGGAGCGGTTATTTCCAACGCCCCAGCGATACAGGTGGGCAGCGGGCTGCTCAACTGGTCCGGCCAGGCCGACGCCACGGGCTGGGGCTTGTCCCAGTCCACCAATCTGGCACGTGGCAACTGGCTCGCGCTCGGCTACTTCAGCATCACGAATAACACGTTCCAATACCAGCCGCCGCTGACCAACAGCGCTAATTTCTTTCGCCTCAGCCGTCCGGCTCGGCAGTGAGCACACAGATCAAAATCCCGCAGCCAGCCGCGAGCACGGGCATTAAGCGCGTCGCTTTCAGACAATAACTATGAAATACAATCTCATGAAGTCGGCGCGCGCGGGCGTGTTGCTCAGCGTCTGCTGGTTTCCTCCCGTCCCCGCCGCGGTGGCTGCGGACGCAGCCACCGCCTCCGCGGAGCCCACGCTGGTGTCCTGGGTCAATCCGCTGATGGGCACCGACTCCACCCGGAATTTTTCGCATGGCAACCTGTATCCCGCCATCGGCGTGCCGTTCCCGATGAACACTTGGGCACCTTACACGCAGCCGCAAAGCGACAAGTTCTTCTACCAGTATTCACAGAATACTATTCGCGGCATCCGGCAGACGCACCAGCCAAGTCCGTGGATTGGCGATTACGCGATGTTCTCGCTCATGCCCGTCTCCGGCAAACTGGCCGTGAACGACGAAGACCGTGCGTCCGTTTTTTCTCATGCCCGCGAAATCGCCCAACCCAGCTACTACAGCGTCTATCTCGACACGTGGAAAGTGAAGGCCGAGGTAACCCCCACCGAGCGCGCCGCCTGTTTCCGCTTCACCTTTGATGAGATGACCAATGCCTTTGTGGTGCTCGATGGCTTTGACAAGGGCGTTTCCATCATAGTATTGCCCGCCGAGAACAAAATTGAAGGTGCGGTCCGCTATCGGTGCGGCGAAGCGCCGGAAAGTTACTCTAGCAACTATTTTGTGATCGTGTTCGACCGGCCGTTTGCAAAAAGCGGGGTCTGGTCAACGAATGGAATCCAGCCGGGCGTCCCACAAATTGCTGGGCGGCAAGCCGGCGCTTTTGTGCAATTTGACGTAGCCCCAAACCCGATCGTCGGCTGCAAAGTCGCCTCGTCTTTTGTCAGCCCGGCGCAGGCGCTGCAAAATCTCCAGAGCGAAATCGGCGACGCCGATTTTGACACTATCCGCAGCCGAGCCGAAGCGCGCTGGAATGAAGCCCTCGGCCGCGTTCAGGTAAAGGGCCCGTTGGGAGATCAGATGCGTACCTTTTACAGCTGCCTTTACCGCTGCCTAATGTTCCCGCACAAGTTTTATGAATTCGATGTCCAGGGCAAGCGGATCTATTTCAGTCCCTACGATGGCCGGGTGCATGAAGGTGTGCTCTACACCGACAGCGGTTTTTGGGACACATTCCGCGCCGCGCAGCCGCTCTACAACCTGCTGTATCCGGAAGTGAACGCGGAGATTTTGCAGGGCATGCTGAACGCCGCCGACCAAAGCGGCTGGTTGCCCGCGTGGACCAGTCCGGGCCATCGCAACTGCATGATCGGCAATCACGCCTTCTCCCTGCTCGCCGACGGCTGGGTGAAGGGCGTGCGTTCCTTTGACGCCCACCGTGCGGTAGATGCCATGCTGCACGATGCCAGCCAAAATGGCCCGGTGACTTCGCTTGGCCGTGACGGTGCCGAGTATTACCAACGACTTGGTTACGTGCCCTATTCGCCGCGGAAGGGTGAAGTCAGCTTCAAAGGCGCCACCGCGAAAACTTTGGAATATGCTTACAACGATTTTTGCGCCGCCCAGCTCGCGGCAGCCATCGGGCGCACGGTTGACGCGGAACGATTGCTCCGCAGCGCCAGCAACTGGACGAATGTGTTTGATTCCCAAACTGGTTTTACGCGCGAACGCAAGGCCGACGGCGCGTGGGTCGAGCCGTTTTATCCGAACCAGTGGGGGGGCGGCTTCACTGAAGGCTGTTCGTGGCACTGGACGTGGTGTGTCTTTCAAGACATTCCCGGCCTGGTGCAACAACTCGGGGGCGCAGGAGCATTTTGCGCGAAGCTGGATGAGGTGTTTACCGCCGCCAATACTGTGCGCCCCGGCGTTTATGGCCGGATGATGCATGAGATGAACGAGATGGTGGCGGCGGACATGGGCCAATACGCGCACGGCAACCAGCCCATCCAGCACATGCTCTACCTTTACGATTATGCCGGGCAGCCGTGGAAGACGCAGTCCCGCGTGCGCTGGGCCATGGGCAAACTCTACGCGCCCACGCCCGACGGCTATTGCGGCGATGAAGACAACGGCCAGACCTCCGCGTGGTATGTCTTCAGCGCGCTGGGCTTTTATCCGGTATGCCCCGGCGATGATCTCTACATCCTCGGCACGCCCTTGTTTGATCAAGCGATCCTCAAAGTCGGGGACGGCAAAACCTTCACCGTCACGGCGGCGAACAATGGCCCGCTAAAGCCTTACATCCAAAATGCTACTTTGAATGGCGATTCATTCGCTCAAACCTACCTCAGCCACGATCAGATAGCCGCCGGTGGGAATCTCGCATTCAAGATGATTTCAACGCCCAATAATATATGGGGCAGTTCCCCTGCGAGCCGCCCGCCCTCGGCCTTGTTGCGCCTGCGCGAGAGTCTTCAAAAATGATTCCTGGACGCTTTTCACGGGTCGGCCGGGCAGCGAAAAAGCAAAATGTTCCAAAAAAATTTATATGAAAAATATCACAGTCTGGATTGCATTTCTCCTGCTTGCGCCGCTGTTCGCGGTTAGCGGCGCCACCCAAAAGCCGAATTTTGTCATCCTCTTTATGGACGACTTGGGCTACGGCGACATCGGGCCGTTTGGCGCGACCAAGCAGAAGACGCCCAACCTCGATCGGATGGCGGGGGAGGGAATGAAGCTGACGAGTTTTTACGCCGCGCCGGTCTGCTCCGTGTCGCGCGCTCAGCTGCTCACCGGCTGCTATGGTGCGCGCGTTTCCGTGCCGGGCGTTTATGGGCCGGGCAGCAAGTCCGGCCTCAATTCCAAGGAAGTCACGATTGCCGAACACCTGAAGGCGCTGAGCTACGCAACTATGTGCATCGGCAAATGGCACGTCGGTGATCAGCCGGAATTCCTGCCGATGCGACAGGGCTTCGATCATTACTTCGGCCTGCCCTACTCGAATGACATGCAGGGCAAATCGAAAACCCGCGGCGCGCCCGTGGTTCCGCTCATGCGCGACGACGAGGTGATTCGATTGCTCAGCGATGAGGAACAGGGTTGTATTGTCTCGCAATACACGGAAGCAGCGGTCCGCTTCATCCGGGAAAATAAAGATCACCCATTCTTCCTGTATCTCGCCCACACTGCGGTCCACGTGCCGATTCGTCCCGGCCCAGCGTTCGTCGGTCAATCTGCCAACGGGCGCTTTGGGGACTGGGTCGAGGAAATAGATTGGAGCGTCGGAAAGGTCTTTGAAACCTTGCGCAACTTGAAGCTCGATCAAAACACGGTGGTCATTTTCACGAGCGACAACGGTCCTTGGCTGATCAAGGGCGCGGATGCGGGCTCGGCTGGCCCCCTGCGCGACGGCAAGCACAGCACCTGGGAGGGCGGGATGCGCGAGCCGACAATCGCCTGGTGGCCGGGCAGGATTCCGGCTGGCAGTGCCTGCGACGGCATCGCTGGCACCATTGATTTGCTGCCGACCTTTGTCGCCATCGCAGGCGGAAAAGTTCCAGCCGAACCGGTGATTGATGGCTGCGATATTTCGCCGATGCTGTTGGGCAAGACCAAGGACTCGCCGCGCAAGGCTCATTATTATTTCCTCAACTACGAACTTCAGGCCGTCCGCCAGGGGCCGTGGAAGCTGGCGCTGGCTCCTCAGCTCGAAACGACGGGCAAAGGAATCGCGCCCGACTCGGCCACGAATCCGCGGCTCTACAATCTCGATAAGGACATCGGCGAACGAACCAACCTTATTGCGCAACATCCCGACATCGTCGTGCGGCTGAAGGCGCTGGCCGAAAAATTGAACGCGGAAATCGGCGGAGAAAATCCAAACGCGCGCCGTCCTGCCGGCGAAGTCCAGCAGCCGAAAATGCTCTATGAAACCGTCAACGAGCAACCGGCCCGGAAGAAGCCCAATGTTATTCGTGATGCCAAACTGTAACTGCCACAATTTTCGCGAAACTTAAACTCGGCGAAACGCTTGCGTCCGACGACGCGCCGCAGATTGAGGGCAGGCTGTTCTCCTTCAACGCCGCGAGCATGCATCCGATGCCGTCATCGAGATAGCGTCCTCTCAGCAGGACCGCGCGCGACGGAGAACACACCGTGCAGTTGGCCCGCTTGGCGGTGAAGAGCCATTCCCTGCGCACCGAGGCAATCCATATTCGGCGTGCGCACATCGGACGCGGATAGGCCGAGACATCCCCATAACCTTGGTCATCCGTGAAGGTGAGGAGGAAGTTGGATTTCGCTATCGGCTTGAGCGCATCGGCAGCCTAGAGCGCGGCAGGCAGCGCCAACTGCAGGGCGATGAAAAGTGCAAAGAGTTGTTTTATCCTAGCATCTGGGTGCAAGTAATTATTTGCTCACTTGGGAAGTGGGCACAGCGCGCACGCTGATGTGTGTGAACGATTCGCTATCGGCAATCTTTCGGAACCGCGTGTCTTTTCCATTGGTCCAGATCGGCGTGGTGCTGCCGTCGGCGTGGCGGAGGCGGAGGTTATCAAGATAGACTTTATAGGTACCGGGTTTGCCTCCTTTGAAGACGAGACCGTGGCGGGGCAGTGGACCGGGGGCGGTGCTGCTCAGGCCGATGATGCGGTGTTCCCACGCGCCGGGGCCGCTTTGGATTTCGGGGGCTGTGGATTGTTCGCGACCGAATTGATCGACGCCTTCGCCGCGCTTGAAGTTGATGGTGACGCCTTTACCGTCGTTGCCTTTGAGGGGCGAGTAGTAGAAGCCGCGGCGCAGGCTGTCGGGGGCGATGGCGATGTCATACTCGACGTAGTCGGTGGCGAATTGATGGCCTTCCAAGCCAGCGATGGGAACGATCAACCGGTCGTTTGGTTTTGCCGGTGCGGTAACGGTCACGATGACTTCGAGCACTTCATCTTCGGGCGCAGGCTTGGCGTTGAGCTTCGCGGGCGCGGCTTGATGGGTGAGTGCGGCTCCGAGCGAGTCAGCCCAAGTGTTCATCTTCGCGGTGAGCGATTTCACCACGTCGGGATGAGCGTCGGCGACGTTCTTCGTTTCGCCGATGTCGGCGCGAATGTCATAGAGTTCGGCTCGGTCGAAGAAGCGGTGCATGCGCCAGTCGGCGGTGCGGACGGCGTCTTCGTCGTGCCACGACCAATAGTAGCTCTCAACCGGACTGGCCGTTTTTTCGCGCAGCGCGGGCCAGATATTTTTTCCGTCCAGTGGCCGCGTCTCGGGCATCTTCGAGCCAGTCATCGCCATCAAGGTCGGGAACATGTCGAGCGCGCCGCAAAGTCCATCCCAACTGCCGCTGGTCACTTTGCCGTTCGGCCAATAGATCACCGTGGGCAGATGCGTGCCCCCTTCGAAAACCGAGTGCTTGCCGCCCCGGAACGGCAGGTTGCTGCCGTTCTTGGTCGCGCCGTTGTCGCTGGTGAAGACCACGATGGTATTCTCGCGCAGGCCGAGTTCATCCAGCTCCTTCAGAATGGATGCCACATTCTTGTCCATGGCTTGCACCATGGCGCTATACGTCCGCTTGGTTTTGTCGGTGACCTTCGCGTCCACGGCTTCCAGATCGGTATCTTTCGCCGCCAACGGTTCATGAACGATGTGAAACGGGACGTAGCAGAAGAACGACCGGTCTTTATTGTCGCGAATAAAATCCATCGCGCGCTGCACAATAAAATCTTCCGTGTAGCCTTGGTCATTCGGGCGGAACTCGCGATTGTGCCACCAGCTCACCGGGCCTTTGCCTTTCGCCGTGCGCCGCGTGAAGTAGTCCGCCCCGCCACCATAATAAACCCACGCATCATCGAAGCCGTGCTCATTCACGCCGAGACCGCCTTGGAACTTCTTGTTCGGCATGTCCTTGAAAGCCTCGGCATAGGCCGCGCGATACTCCGGTGTGTCGGGATCATCACCGTTGTGCCATTTGCCGAAGATTCCGGTGCGATAGCCGTTCGCCTTGAAGCCTTCGGCGATGGTCGTCTCGGCATTCTCAAGCTCACCACCCGTCTCCGGCCCAGTGCCGACGCGGAACGGATGCCTCGCCGTGAGCAGCATCGCGCGCGTGGGCGAGCACACGCACCAGCCCATGAAGTTGTTGAGTTGCACTCCCTGTTTGAAAAGTTTGTCAATATTCGGCGTCGGAATGCTGCCGCCCGGATGCGAGCTGATGTCGCTCCAGCCGAGATCATCGGCCAGGAGGTAAACGACGTTAGGCTTTGCGATATCGGCGGCGGACAGCGCGGTCACCGAAGCCAGCAGCAGGGCGGTGAAGGTGATGAAATTGTATTTCATAAAGTTAATCCTGATCGGACTTGGTGCTCTTGAACTCTGGCTCATTGTTTCAGAATCTGTTCTGCCTCCCGTTCACCGGAAAAGAGGGCACCGTGGACGGTCGCGTTTTGTTTGAGTGAAGTCGCTTCACCGGCGAAGAAAAGCTGCCCGCCCACCGGTTCTGCCAACTGGGCGAAATCCCGAGCGGAAGCGCCGGGCGGAAGATTGCTATACGCTCCGAGCGCGAACGGATCGCGGCCCCATTGTGTGACGATGGCGCTCTGAGGTTCCGGAACATCCCGCCCGAACATCATGCGCAGTGCGGACATCGCCGCTGCCGTCATTTCCGCGGCGGGCTTCGCTTCGAAACGCGCCGCAGTGGTCCCAGCATTGTAGCCACAGAGCACGGGTGCGCGCAAAAACGCCGCCGCATTGATCCACTCGGCGAACTCGCCCGGGAGCGAACCGGCGAGGTTCAGCACGTGCGTCTCCGGCCAGAAGACGTGGGGGAAGCGCAGGCACACCTTGTCGAGCCGACCGCTGCCGAGGCGCCTGATGGCCGCGAGTTTTTTCTCCGGCAACGGTGGATCGAACTTCACCGCGCCCGCCTGCAAGACGCCAAGCGGCAGCGTGACGAGCGCGCACTTGCCCCGAAACACGCCTCGCGCCGTGCGCACCTCGACGCCATTCGTATTCACCCACACGCTCTGGACCACTTCGCTGAGACGGATGTCCAGCCCGCGCGCGAGCAATGCAGGGATCTGCGCATAGCCGCCGGGCAACACCACATCCCCGCCGTGTTCGGAGGCGTCCTGATCGTATTCGTAGAGCGAAAGTTGGCCGAGGTCCGCGCCATGTTCGTGCTCGATCTCGATGTTCGCCTCGAAGGCCAGTCGCTCACGGGCGGCAGCGTCGAGCGTTCTGCCAGCGAGCACATCACTCCACACACGGCCCAACGGCTGGTCCGGTGCCTGGTTCGAACGCAGTTGCTTCCGCAGCTTGTGAACGTCGCGGCGCACACCCTTGAATTGCTTCTCCTCGTCATCTGCCTCGCGTTCGGTCCAACGTCGTCCATCGGCGCCGAAGACGACGCGCGAGCTATAGTTAGTGGGGAAGGTCTTGATCCAATTTTGGGCGCAAAGTTCCGCCAGTGGATTGCCTTTGATCCCATGGATCCACTGCGCGCCGAGTTCTATCGGAGCATCCGGTGATGACCTGTCAGTCCACACCCGCCCGCCAATCCGGTCGCGCGCTTCGAGCACCACGACCCGCCGGTTCGCCGCGTGCAGCTTGCGCGCCGCAGCCAGTCCGGCAACTCCGGCACCAATGACAACGCAGTCAAATACCGTCGCCTCATCCGCCGCTGCCGATCGAAATCCAAACGACGACCACCCTACCGCTACCAGGCCGCCCGCGAGCTTCAGCGCGGAGCGTCGCGATAAACGCCGCGAGTCAAGGTGAGGTTCGACAGTCATTTTTCTTTAAGAACATTATTCGAAAGCGGTTTATCGGCGAAGATCGGTCGCTGACGCACCGAGTCGAGGTGTGGTGACTTCACGCGGTCGAGCCACTCCACAAGCAGGCTTTTCATTCGTTCGACTTCGGCGCGGAATTTATTCCGGCCAGGATTGCGTCCAATAAGATTATTGAGTTCGTGCGGATCCGTTTTCAAATCGTAGAGCGCATCCAGCGAGGGGGCATCCGCCGTCCGGCCACACATAAATTTCCAGCGCCCATCGAAAATCATGAAACCCGGCACAGTCAAGCTGTTCCATTCGGAAACCACCACCCGTCCCACCCCGCTTTCCCTGCCTTCGATCAAGGGACGCAGGCTGTCGCCTTCGGAGGCGTGCCCCGGCTGGCCGCAGTAATCGAGGATGGTGGGGAAGAGGTCGAGGTGTGAACTTGGTGTCTGGACGACCGTGCCAGCCGGGATGACGCCGGGCAGTCGCATAATTAATGGCACATGCACGGAACCCTCGTAGAAAATGTTTTTGCTGTGCATCCCGTGTTCGCCGAGCATTTCGCCGTGGTCGCTTGTGAAAATCACCAGGGTTTTGTCCGCGAGACCGAGTTCGTCGAGCCGCCGGAGAATCTTGCCAACCCACTCATCCACCTCGGCGACCATCCCGTAGTAGATGGACGTCATCTGCTGGATGTTCTTGGGATTGCGATAAGCGCCCGGGTCGTCCCGCTTGTTAGGGCGATAAGGTGAGTTGGTGCGGGAATCGTTTATGCTGACCGGCACCGGGATGCTAGTGGGCGGATATAGGCTGTAATAAGGATCGGATACCATGATGGGCGGATGAGGCGGATCGAGCGAAATGGTGAGAGTGAACAGAACGTCCTTGAGCCGGTCCAGCGCCGCCAGCCCTTCCTTGGCGGTGAATGCGGTATGACTGACGCCAGCAGGTACATCAAGGCGTCCATACATTCCCGCTTGCAAGGGTTTGTCCACGGGCTTTTTTCCGTAATTCTCGTCAAGCGGGATGGGGGTGTAGGTTCCGTGGCGACTCGCCAACTGACCAGATTTCACGGGGCGGGGCGGCGCATTTTGTTCGACGAACTTGAAGAACGCTTCGCTTTCGGAGATCTCGGCCTTGCTGCCGGGCGGGGCTTTTTTACCATTGAGCCAGCGAACGGGTTGCGTGTAATCGAGCGCGAGCTGGTAAGGACTGTGAAACTTGCCGTGATATTCGCCGCGATAACCGTGGCGCAGGAGAATCTGATCGAAGGACGGGAGCGGCGGGGCGTCCGTCCGGTCCGCATCGTTGTTGCCGAGGACGTGATTGGATTCGATGCTGTGCCCGGTGAGAATCGCCGTGCGCGCCGGCACGCAAACCGGACACGCCGAGTAGAAGCTCGTGAACCGCGATCCCTCGCGCGCGAGTTGGTCCAGATTCGGCGTCTTGATGACCGCGTTCCCCGCGCAACTCATCGCGTCCCAACGTTGCTGATCCGTCATGATAAACAGCAAGCTAACCGGCCTCGCAGCAGGAGAGTTGGTGTCAGCCCCATTGGAGCTGGCCTGCATAGCAGATGCCAGCACGAAGCCGAACATGAACCAAAATGGTTTCATATTGGTGCATCCAGCACGGTTGTTTTCGCCTTAATTGCTTCTGTGCCTGTTCGCTTCATCAGATAACAGGCTACTGCTTCTTCCAAAATACGGTCTTGTGGTCGCCCATTTCGAAGACCAGCTCGCCGCCCGCCATGATGTCCGCGTAGGTGATGAACGGCGCGCTCAGGGATTTACCGTTCAGGGTAACGCGTTGAACATACAGATTCTTAGGGCCGCCGTTTTTCATTTGCACCACAAACTTCCTACCGTTTGGCAAGGTCACGCGCGCCTCGGGGAAGAGCGGACGGCCGATGGAGAAACGCACGTCGCCGGGCGCGACTTGATAGATTCCCATAGAACTGAGGATGAACCAAGCAGACATCTGGCCGCAGTCCTCGTTGCCGATGAGCCCGGCTGGGGCAGCCTGATAAAACTCGGTCATGATCTGGTAAAGTAATTCCTGTGTCCGCCACGGCTGATCCACCCAGTTGAACAGGTAGGCGATATGATGACTGGGTTCGTTGCCATGTGCGTATTGGCCAATCAGGCCGGTGATGTCGCCGGAAATGCGTTTGCCGGTGATCTTCGAATCGGTCGTGAACAACTGATCTAGTTTTTTGGCGAAGGGGTCATGGCCGCCAAACAACTCGATCAGCCCGGGAACATCGTGCGGCACAAACCAGGTCCATTGCCAGGCATTGCCTTCGACATACTCTCCGCCCTTATGGTCGGAATCAGTGGGTGTAAAGGGCTCAATCCAAGAACGATCCTGTTTGCGCCCGCGCATGAACCCGGTCTGCGCATCGAAATAGGTCCGGTAGCGCTGGCTGCATTCCAAAGACTCCTTTGCAAGCTTCTCCCGGTCCATTCCTTTGGCCATGGTAGCGATGATCCAGTCGTTGTAGGCGAATTCGAGCGCCTTGGAAACCGACTTGGCCTCCAAGTCGGCGGGAATAAAACCCAGGGTGGCATTGTAAAGTTTCGCCTTGGGCATCAGATCGTTTTTGACCTCCTCCTTGTTGTAGGGAATCGGCTTTTTGTCGTCATAAACCGACGAAAACGCCACGGCCTCCATGGCCTTGTTAAGATCGTAGTTGCGCAGACCTTTGACATAGGCGTCGCCAATCACCGAAACCGCGTGATAGCCGATCATGCAGCCGGTATAGTTCGCCGCCAGAGGCCACATCGGCAGGATGCCGCCCTCATCGTACATGCGAAGCAATGCGCGAATCCACGCCTGGTCGAGTTCTGGATCGATGAGGGTGTAAAGCGGGTTCTGGGCGCGGAACGTGTCCCAGAGCGAGAACACCGTGTAATTTGTAAAGCTGGAATCCAAATGGATCTTCTGGTCCATGCCACGATAGCGACCATCCACATCGCTGGCGAGGTTCGGGGAAATCGCCGTGTGATAGAGCGCGGTGTAAAAGATTTTCTGTTGTGCCTCGGTGCCGCCGGAGATCTGAATGCCGCTGAGTTGCTTCTCCCACAGCTTCTCTGCCGCTTGGACCACGCCATCAAAATCCCACGCTGGCATTTCCGCCGTCAAATTCTGCTTCGCGCCCGCCATGTCCACCGGGCTGATGCCGACTTTCACCAGCACTTGCTCGTTGGCCTTGGTCGAGAATTTGAGCTTCGCCTTCAGATTCTTGCCGTTCACTTCGCGGCCTTTTTGCAAGGCGTTATTCACATACAACTCGGCCGTGAAGGGTTTAGAAAATTCAGCGTGAAAGTAGATCCACCGGTTTGGCGCCCAGCCCCGAACGTGACGCCAACCCGCAATCTCGTGGTCATTGATGATCTTGATTTCCGCTTCCAAGGTCTGGCGATTTTGGATGCTATGTTTCAAATCAATCACAAAGCCGGCGGTCTCGGCTATTGGGAAGGTGTAGCGGTGCACCCCGACTCGCGGAGTGGCGGACAATTCTGCGGTGACCTGAAAGCGATCCAGTTGAACTTTGTAATATCCCGGTGTGGCAATTTGATCCTTCTTTCTAAACGCCGAGCGATAGCCATAGTCGGGCTTGTCTGGCGTTCCTGAGCTGATGCTCACGTCGCCGGTGAAAGGCATGAGAAGCACATCGCCGTAATCCCCGATGCCCGTGCCGCTGAGGTGCGTGTGACTGAAGCCCCAGATTTCCGTATCGTCGTTGTAATAGCCGCCGCAGGCGTCCCAGCCAGAGGTCCGCGTATCCGGACTGAGCTGCACCATACCGAAGGGCGTTGTCGCTCCGGGAAAAGTATGGCCGTGAAAGCCCGTTCCGATGAACGGGTCCACATGCTTCAAGGCATCGCCCGTCTCTGCCGCGCCGCGGCTCACTGTAAATGCAACCAGCGCCACGGTGAGCAAACCCAATTTAAGTTCATTTGTTTTTTTCATGTTTAAACATTCCTGATGTTGTCCGCAATTGATCGGTCACCTCAAATGACCCGTCAACGAGATCACATAAGACCTTGCATGCGGGCGCGAAGCTGAATCGAATTTAGACTTCTGAAGTCTAGCTGCCGAAGGTGCAGGCGCATACTCCCCGAAAGGTGGGAGTTAGAATTCCCGAAAACCGGATATGGGGACAATCGTGATCAGGGATCGACTGGCTTCAGCGTGAGTCCAAAAAACGCAACGGCTTCGTCAACGGATGCTGCATTCATCACATCGTGGCCGTGATACGGGTCCACGCGCAGCGTCACTTCCACGCCGGATTTTTTCAAAGCATCCGCAAAGGCGACGGCCTGCCCGGGAGGCACGAGTTTATCCTGCGCCCCGTGAACGATGATCATGGGAGGACCGCTTGGATGAACATAGGAAGCAGGGCTGGCCGTGCGCGCAAAACTTCCATCATAACTTTTGTCGGGGAAAAGCCCCCAAAGAGGGGCGTTCGTGCCGTTATACATCATCGAGGTCTTGGGCCAATCGCCACGGTCGCGATCCAAGTCGGCGGGCGTAGCCCAGCAGACCGCCGCTTGAACCCGGACGGAGTGGCCGGAGTTGGGTGAAAACCGGCGGCTATCACCAGTGACCGCCATGAGCGCTGCCAAGTGTGCGCCGGCGGAGTGCCCTACTGCGCCGACGCGGTCAGCATCGAGATGGTATGCAGCGGCGTGCTGGCGCAGATAAATCAGGGCGGCATTGCAATCTTCAATTTGCGCGGGAAAGGGCGCGTCGGCGGTGAGGCGATAGTTGATGGACGCGAGAGCTAAACCCTTCGGCAGAAACTTCTGGGCCAAGTGAATGCCGGAATTTTCCTTGCCACCGCTGTGCCAACCCCCACCGTGAATCCAAAAAACGAGCGGGAACGGTCCTTTGCCGGGAGGCACAAACAAGTCGAGAGTTTGCACGGAGTCGGGCTTCAGGCCAGGCTTCGCCCCGGCAACATAGACTACATCCAAGTGGTTTGTGCTGCCTGGAGGCAATTTGGCCAACAAATTCCGAAAGTCTGTGTTTGTGGCCGTGCTGACTTTGGCAGCCGACACCACCGTGGTCATGCTGATATTCTTGGCCCAGTCGCGCAATTCGTGAATTGCCTGAAGGAGTGTGCCTGCCGAACCTTTGAACTCGCCGGCTCCCCGGGGTTGGTTGCTCAGGGTCCACCATTCAAAAAACCCGTGGTGCTTGATCACGCGGTCGAGCATGGGGCACAGTTCCCGGTAGGATTCTTCGATGTATCCATTTTGCGCCAACTGCGTGACCAGACGGGCGCCGAACCATGTCCAATCACCCCCGTTTTGATAGGAGTAGGGTGCCATCGATTTGTTCTTAAAAAAGCGCTTGGGATATGGGGGATAAAGAGTCAAACCGATGGTTGCGGCTCCCGAACGTTCCACATTTTCCCGCATCTTCCGGTAGGAAGTTCTGATCTCGCTTTGCGTCAACAGACCGGCCTCGATGGCCACGGTTGTCCCGCCATGATAGAAAATGTTTCTCTCATCGAACTCCGCAGGAAAGGGTGAGCGATCCAGGTAAATATGAGGAACAAACTTTACAGCGGCCTTGTCCCATAAGTGCTCGCGCACAGATTCCCGAAGCGCCTCGGCGCAATCCTCCCATTGTTTTTGCTGCATCCGGTCTCCAGCACAAACCGTGTTGATGTAGTTTTTAATGGCCAGCAAAAGGAGGGCATTATCGTAAATGTCGATGGCCCGGTGACTGGCGGCATCAAGTACAACGCCCCAATCGTGTTCAGGTTGCACATCACCCCAGTCTGCCGTGGTGGCCCCCCAGATCAGGCCATACTTCCGGGAAAAGCGATGCTTGAGGGGATATTCCAGGGCCATTTCTAGACGCTTACGGACCGGAATGCCTTGCACGATTTCATCAAGAAGGGTCGTGTCCTTGGTCTTCGCGATATACCGGCATACCGCCAAAACCAACGAGCTCTCTTGATCTGTTTCCACCGTGTTCTTGTGCGCCTTGCAATCAGGCTTGGTTGCGCTGAATCGAAACTGGTATCGCGATTCCCCCTTATCCCGTGGCACATAACCGTCAACAACGTTTCCGTCCTCTCCTTGAAAATGGAAGAATACCAGCAGCGCCTCGCGAACCGACTGCGATGGCACGACATCCAGCATAGGAATGATGAACGTGCTCAGATCACGAATCCATACCTCCTGGTAGTGACCGCCCGCATTAAAGCCCGTCTTGAGCAAGACGTTTCCCATGCGCTCTACCACATCCATCCGCTCATCTTGCAGGATTTTCTTGGCCAATTCCGCGTCTTTGGCGTGCTGGTTCACACGATCTGCCTCCGCTTGCACACCCGCGGGCACCAGCAGCCATAACAAGAGGAGAACCACTTTCAGGCTTGGGCTGATGTCATTCATGATGCCCTAGGCGGTTGTCCGGTCGTGAATTTAGACTCTGGCCACCCACCGCATCCAAAGCGAAGGCGGGCGCAATGCGACTCTGGTTTAAAGCAAAAAAACGTCGGTCAATTCGCATCGTGATGGATGGGCTCGTCCACCACCAAGGGCGATGGGAAATCGGAGGCGTGATCGCCACCGCGGCTACGGAGGCGTTTGTTATTGATGCCGCCGGCGGGCTGGTTCAGCGGAATCTCCATCCCGCCTATTTCGCCCATCTTCTTGTAGAGCGTATTCTCCATGTTCTTGGCGATTTTCTGTTGAGCGGAATCGTAAAGAAGATTACGGGTTTCGTCCGGGTCACTCTGCAAATCGTAGAGCTCGTCGGCATCCCAGAGGCCGTAGTAGGTGATGTATTTGTAGCGGTCGGTGCGCAACGCGAAGGTGGTGGGCGTTTGCGGAAAATTCTTCTCCCAGTAATAAACATAGAGGAAATCTTTGCGCCAGGGAACGCTCCTGCCGGCGGCGAGCGGCAGAAAACTGTTTCCGTCCATGTGCGCCGGCTTCTTCAGCCCCATCGCTTCCATCACCGTTGGGGCGACGTCAATGTTACCGACCATCTGGGTAACTACTGTGCCGCCCTTGATCAGCGACGGGCATTGCACGAGCATGGGCACGCGCATGGATGGCTCGTAAGCCACGCGTTTGTCAATCAGGCCGTGCTCGCCGAACATGAAGCCGTTGTCGCCCATGTATATCACCAGCGTTTCGTCATAAATGCCCATGTCCTTCAACTGTTGCAGCACGCGGCCGATGCTGTCGTCCACCGAGCTCAGCGTTTCGCAATAGCGTTTGTAGTAGCTCTCGATATCGATTTCGCTGTGATAGGGGAAATCCACGCCATGCCAGGAATCGCGCTGATCGCGCAGCCAGCGGGGTTGCAGCCGATTCGTCGACGTGCTGGCTTCCGTGGCCGGACGCTCGAACTTCAGACCCTTGAACTTCCCATCATACTTGGGCTCGGGCGTGAAGTTGGCGTGCACCGCCTTGTGAGACAGGTAAAGGAAGAAGGGCTTTTCGGACGGCTTCTGTAGCTTCAGCCAGTCAATCGCGTAATCGGTCAGCTCGGTCGTGATGTATCCCCCCTGCTTCACGCGTTTGCCGTCCACGTTGAGCGTGTAGTCCGGCGTGGGAGGAAGGTATTCGCCCTGGCCACGGAAACTGACCCAGTGATCCCAACCCGGCTGGGGACTGTCGCTTTCGCCGCCCATGTGCCATTTGCCGATGAAGCAGGTGGCGTAACCGGACTTTTGCAGATACTGCGGAAAATAGACCGTCCCCGGCGGGATGGGCCGGTTGTTATCAATCACCCGATGCCGAAAGGTGTAAAGCCCCGTGAGAATGGAGGCCCGGCTGGGCGAACACAGCGACGTGGTGACCAGCGCGTTCTGGATGTAAGCGCCGTTGGCCGCCAGCGAATCCATGACAGGCGTCTGCGCATATTGGTGGTGTAGAAAGCTCATCGCATCGTAGCGGTGATCATCCGACAGGATGAACACCACGTTGCGCGGCTTCGCGCCGGGAGCGTGCTCAGGAATAGCCTCCTTCGGCACGGGTGTAACTGCCAGCACGGGTGTTTGAGAGGACAGCAGCGCCGCGAGCAATGCGGCTGCGGTCTTATGAAGGCGCGACCCCAAAGCGCACGCGGGAAATACAGGGGTATTTTGGTGGCGAAAGAAAATTTTCATACGGCTCGTCTTTAGTGTTAGTTTCACGGCGTGACGAGTGTCTGCGGATTGATGGCTGCGGAGCACGGCGGTAGCGTCTCAGGTGCGACACCGAGTTTACGGTTGGGCATGTTGCCCATCTCCAATTCCAGTCTGCCGCCGTTGGCGATGTCCGCATGGCGAAACCAGACTTGATTCAGCGACTTGCCATTGAGCTTGATGCTTTGGATGTATTTATTTCCGGCTGAATTATTCTTGGCGATGAGCTTGATCGTCTTGCCGTTTTCCAGGCGTATGGTCACACGATCAAACACTGGGCTCCCAAAATCATACGCGGGCATACCGGGCGTAACCGGATAAAAACCCATCATGGAAAAGACCACCCACGCGGTCATCCCACCGCCGTCTTCATCTCCAGGGATGCCGTGAAGGTCATCGGTATAAAAGGCGGAGAGCAAATTGCGGATTTGCTTCTGCGTTTTCCACGGCGCGCCGACGCGGTTGTAAACATACGGTGTGCTGAAACTCGGCTCGTTGGCCATCACGAACTGGCCGACCAATCCTGTCGAGTCCGGGAACTTTGCCCAGTATTCATACTTACTGCGATCCAAGCCTTCACGAAAAAGGTTGTCCAGCTTTGCTTCCGCCGCTTTGGGTCCTCCCATCAGCTCAATAAGACCGCCGAAGTCGTGCAGCACATCCCAGTTGTAGGTGTAGGCGTTGTTTTCGTCGAAGTAGGCCCGGCCGCCTTGACCGCCGCCGAACTTGGGATCAAAGGGCTCAATCCATATGCCCTCGGCATCTTTCGGCCACATGAATCCTTCCTTGGCGTTCCAGACATTCTTGTAGAATTCGGCGCGCTTCATGAAGAGATCGTGGTCCAAGTCGTTTTTTGTGACCTTTGCAAGCTGAGCGATGCACCAGTCGTCGTAACTCGCACCAAGCGTGACAGCGACGGACTGCCGATTTTCCCGTGGATGCACCAGGGGTTCGGTCTCCTTTGCATCGGGCCAGAGTGACGGAAAATAACCGTGCTCGGTGTAGAAATCATCGAGTGCGCATTTTGGGCCGTTGCGCCAAGGCAATAGCGTTGCCTCGAGGGAGTTTTTACGCAGGCCAGCGTAAGCTTTTTCCACATCGAAATCGCGCACGCCTTTGAACCACGCATCCGCAAACCAGCCGGCGGCATGATTGCCATTCATGCAGGCGTAGTCGCCCCACATCACGGCAAAGGAGGGCATCCAGCCGGATTGCTCATACATGCGGACGTAGGATTGCAACTGGTCGGCTTCCATCTTCGGGTTGAGGAGAAGGTGCAGTGGCTCCAGCGCGCGGAAGGTGTCCCAAATCCAGTTGTC
>Ga0114971_10000059_pt1 | contig 58319 bp, 52 predicted proteins | sample M_140625_MF_Meta_FD_87320 | JGI IMG/M metagenome (GOLD analysis project Ga0114971, IMG submission 87320) | Freshwater microbial communities from Lake Montjoie, Canada to study carbon cycling - M_140625_MF_MetaG | ecosystem: Environmental > Aquatic > Freshwater > Lake | place: Lake Montjoie... | reverse complement strand
GAATGCATAAGAATTGAAAATGATGTTGGCTCTGAATCATCAAAAACTAAATTAATTTTCTGAGTATTTTTCATAATATTTCCGTCTCATCTAGCTTCATATATTCACGACAACATCAATTAAGATAATTATTAAATTAAAATCTAATATTAATATTAGAGTTTACCTTTATTTTTGATGCCGGAATCGATTCTGGTGGGAAAATTATTTTTTAAAAAGATGCTACAGGCAGCAAGTTCAAGAAATGAGGCGCGATGCTACCGAATGTCAAAGTAATCTGAGGTAAACAATTTTGTTGAACTCCTCCAGTTCTTGCTTTTCCAAGTTCTTGCGTTCAGTCTGCATGTTCGCGCATCGAATTGTTCTTTTTTGTAAAAATATAAACAATTTCCTTTGAAAAAGACGGTTGATTTGTCTCAGTACGCAGAAGTAATAAATCTGGGTGCTTAGTAAAAACTGATCTAATGGAATGGTTTTGCCTTAAATTCTGGTTTATGCCAATTGCCATACAGACCAAATTAAAGGTAAAAACGGGTTTGACAATTTAATGACGTTTCAAATTGCGGTTCATTTATATTGGAAGTGACTTTTATTTAATCAAAAAAATTGGAGAGCAACTCATGCTGTTTTTAGTTATCAGTACACCAAGACCAGAGCGTCCAAGTACACTTGTTCAAGATCGCAGCCGATACTGGGATTGGATTAATCCGTTGATTAAAAAAGGCTATGTTAAATCAGTTTACGCTCGAGTAGGTCGTGGAGCTGTTGCATTGTTTGATGTTGATTCCAATGAAATATTACATCGTTACATGAATGAATGGGCTGATATTATTCCTGCTCACATGGAGGTTTTTCCATTGATAGATATCGATCACGCTAAATCTTTTCTAGCTACTCAAACGCAAAACCTAGGATCAAGTGATGTTTAATTATTTTATCAAGTCGGTTCCAATCTTTGGCTTATTTGTTCTTGTAATCAGCAGCGTTACATTTGTACATGCTCAAAACTTTCCTGATAAAGCGGTAACTATGGTTGTCGGTTTCCCCGCTGGTGGTGGCACTGACATTGTCGCTCGCAAAGTGGCAACTCCTTTGAGCGTGATGTGGAATCAGCCCGTAGTGATTGATAACAAAGGTGGTGCAGGAGGCACCATTGCAACTACACAGGTAGCTCGGTCTGCAGCTAATGGCCATACCATCATGATGGCAACGATGGGCAACATGGCTATCAATCAGCACTTGTATAACTTAACTACCGATCCAGCGAAAGAACTCTCACCTATCACCAACGTGGTTGGTATTAGTTTTGTACTGGTTGCCCGAACGGGTATGGCCGCAAATAATGTGGAAGAATTGATTTCAATGGCTAGAAAGAAACCCAATGAACTGAATTATTCATCCTCGGGCATTGGCGGTGCACCGCACCTCGCTGTAGAGCTATTTGGTTACATGACAGGTACCAGTTATACCCATGTCGTTTATAAAGGGAGTGGTCCTAGTATTGCTGACTTGCTTGCTGGGCAAGTTGACTTTACTATGGATAGCCTTGTGCAAGTTTTGCCACTGATCAAGTCAGGACGATTGAAAGCGCTTGCCGTCTTGGGTTCCAAGCGTTCACCTTTATTGCCCCAGGTGCCAACTATTTCTGAGTCTGGTGTATCAGGTTACGAGTTCACGAATTGGTTTGGTTTGGTAGCACCAGCGCAGACACCAAAACCCATCATTCAAAAATTATTCGCAGATGTCTCTAAAGTACTTCAATCTGCTGAGTTGAGAAGCGAGTTGGAAAAAATGGGTGCTGATGTCATCAATAATACACCAGAGCAATTTGGCGCACAAATTCAATCTGATGTTTTGAAATGGGGTGAAATAGTACACAAAGCCAACGTCAAGGCGCAGTAAAGACTTATCCTTACCATCGAGTTTTTTTAAGTAAATTAAGGCCTTTGATGAAGATTGCCATCCTAGACGACTTTCAAGATTCGGTACGCTCGCTCAATTGTTTTCAAAAACTAAGTGTTCATGGCGTTTTGATCTTGAATAGGCACATTGAAGATATCGATGAGCTTTCTGAAGTATTAGAGGGCATTCAAGCTCTGGTATTGATCAGGGAGCGATCTTTCATCACTTCAGAACTTTTGGATAAATTACCAGAACTAAAAATCATTGCTCAGGCCGGAAAAGTTGGGCGTCACTTGGATATGGATGCGTGCAATAGACTTGGGATTTCAGTTTATGAGACGCAGGGAACATCAGTTGCTAATGCTGAATTCACCTTGTTGATGGTTCTGGCAAGTTTGCGAAACTTCGCCCAAGAGGTAAATAATATGCAAGCTGGCTTGTGGCAAAGAAGCATAGGCAGGCAACTGAACGGGCGTACTCTGGCTATCTTAGGTTTAGGGCGCATCGGTGAACAAGTTGCCAGTGCTGGTCAAACCTTAGGTGCAAGAATTCTTGTGTGGGGGCGTGAGTCTTCAAAGTTGAAAGCCCTTCAAAAGGGTTGGAATTTTGCGGCGTCGAGGGAGGCATTTTTTTCAGAAGCAGATGTACTGTGTGTGTTGCTTAGACTCTCACCTCAAACCACGCATCATGTCACGGCTGCTGATTTGGATCTGATGAAGCCGGATTCAATCCTAGTCAATACAGCAAGGGCTGAAGTGATTGAGGCTGGTGCGTTGTATCAAGCTTTAAAGCAAGGTCGTCCAGGTTTTGCTGCGGTTGATGTCTATGAGCAAGAGCCCGTACTTTTAAAACGTCATCCTCTTCAAGATCTCAAAAATTGCTTATGTACGCCTCACTTAGGATTTGTAGAAAAAGACAATTATGAAAATTATATGTCTCAGGCCTTTGATCATATTAATTTAGCTGCATCCACCTTGACCAAGAAAGACTAAAACAAGCTAGTCCCAATGTATTTCTAGAACTTGAAGTGAAAATTTATCTTAAATTGCCTCTCTACAGACAAATGGATTTAGGAGTTTTAATGTGAGTTTTTTTGACGACTTGCCTCAGGCCAATGTTCACGTTGCAAAAAACTAGAAGAATAAAAACCAAGTTGACTATTGTATTTAAGGCTTGCATCGCTGTTCATCTGCACATACCAGTGCTTGACTTTAGAAGCCAAAATTCCAAAAAAATCAATCAAATAAGTCTTCAAGTTTTAACCTAAGGATTTAACGCAAACTTATTTATACATCTGAATAAATAAAAAGTACAGCAGGTCAACCTAGGCCGTACTTTTTTGGCAACATTCGGAGTAAACTTAACAAAATCATCGACCGTCATCTCTTGCAAAAAAATCGCTTAAAAGAGGAGTTTATGAACTTTAATAAATGTAATCAATTAATGGGTGATGAAAGAATTTCAATAGAGTCTTTTCAAAATCATTGTGAAAGTCTTTTGACTATATGGTCAGGTCCTTCTTTTTGAGTTAATAATCTTAAGATTGGGGCCTCTTATAAGTTCAGATGGCAGAAAGTGTAAAATATTTTGTAAAAGGCTTCAATGATTGCGAACACGAAGGATTGCAAATGGCAGAAATATTAGGTTTGGGACTCTCTCATTACCCACCTTTGTCCACACCAGATTCTATTATGTCGGGTATTTTGCGATATACCTTGGGAGATGTGAGTATTCCAGACGCAGCCAAAGATCCTAAAAATTGGTCATCCAAAATGCGGGAAGAGTGGTCGGATGATTTGGGGGTAAAGGCTGCCGCAATCCATCGCGCTCAGTTGGTTGAGCAATTTAGAAGGGTTAGAAAGTCTTTAGATGACTTCAATCCAGATGTCGTCTTGATTTGGGGGGACGATCAATACGAAAATTTTAAAGAGGACGTTGTTCCACCATTTACTGTATTTGCTTATGAGGATATGGACATTTATCCATGGCGCCACGCACAAAATTCCTCAATGGTTGATTCAGGCAAGCCCAATGCTTGGGGGGAAGGTCCAGATAAGCATTACCGGTTGAAGGGAAGGCGTGATATTGCAAAGCATTTGATTTCAGGTTTGATTCAGTCTGATATCGATGTTTCGTATGCTTACAAGCCACTTCATCACTCAAGCCTGGCACATGCTTTCACCAATGCAATTCTTTATCTTGATTATGATAGGGTCGGTTGGGAATACCCAACCATTGCCATGCCCATCAATTGTTATGGGTCTAAGGTCATTTCTGCAAAGGGCTTCTTGACCAAAATGGACGCGCAACTTGAATTGGACCCACCATCACCGTCTCCCAATAGGTGTATGAAATTAGGAGCGCATACGGCAAAAATTCTTTCTGACTCTCCTTGGCGAGTGGCTTTGGTGGCCTCTTCAAGTTGGTCGCATGCGTTCTTGTGTGATAAAAACTATAGACTTTATCCTGATACCCCAGCAGATGTAAAACTTTATGAGGCGATGGTCAGAGGAGAGTTTGACTATTGGAGGCGTCAAACAACCGAGTCGTTTGATATATCAGGTCAACAAGAAATACTCAATTGGAGTCCCCTCATAGGAGCTATGGAAGAGTTAAAGGCTAATTTGAATTGGAGTTCCTTTGTTGAAACGCATGTTTTTAACTCGAACAAGGTATTTGCAGTTTATGATCCCATTTAAAAACCTTTGGAATTATTTGTAAGCGAGGTTTGGTGTTTCGTCGCGGGAAATAAAAAAAATTAATTCGCTGATACTGTCGTCGATACTTTTGTTTTATCTTGGTTCTTCTTCAATAGGAATTGATCAGATTTTTACATTTTTATAGGATTTCTTTTTTTGACTACTATCAATAAGCATCTATTTTTAATTTCACCACTCTTGCTGTGTTGTTTTCTTTTTTCAAAAGAGGTCGCCAGTGAAGAGAACAATGCTTTAGCACTTAAAACCATCGAATCCTTGGATGTCCCTCGCTATTTAGGAAATTGGTATGAAATTGCAAAATTTCCAAATTGGTTTCAAAAAAAGTGTAAAACCGATACCAAGGCGAATTACTCCGTTAAAAATGATGGAAGCCTTGCAGTTTTCAATCAATGTCGGCTCGAAAATGGGCAGATTTCAGAAGCAATTGGTACTGCCAAGCAAATTGGCGATACAAGATCTGCGAAGTTAAAAGTCCGATTCGCACCTGAATGGTTGTCATTAATTCCATTTGTATGGGGAGATTACTGGGTAATTGATTTAGATACAACTTATCAATTGGTGGCAATCAGTGAGCCCAAACGTGAATATTTATGGATATTGTCAAGAACGCCAGAACCCGATGATAAGCAGTTGAACGATCTTCTTTTGCGATTAAGTGCCAACGGCTATGACTTGAGCAAATTAGAACGGACTCCCCATAAACAAGATATTTATTCAAAATAGTAGAGTGGTAGAGAGAGAAATTTTTGCGCTTTTAAGTATTTAAAATTTAAAGGATAGATTGGTTTCTTCAACATGAATACTCTCAAGGTGTTTTCCCATAAATTCAGTCATATGGTAGACGCAAGTGCCATCCAATAAACTTAAAACAGTTGCGTTAAGAGATTGACCGATGCTCCTAGGCAACTCACCAAGCCCTTTGGCATTAATTTTTAAAAGATTGATTTTTGAAAGTTCGATGTCACCGTTTCTTTTGTTCCAACGAAGTTGAGCATCCACACAGAATTCTCCCGAGGTGAGTGTTAATTTCTCACTCCAATTGCCACACAACTCAATTTTTTCAATTTCTTTTTTGAATTTAGTGATAGGGTGATCGATTGTAATTGTGTATTTTTCCATGGGGAACTTCTTATTCAAAAAGGTGTCTATCACACCTTTTGGTATACCAATCGAAAAAGCATGAGCTAGCATGAAGACATATAAGGTCAACATAATAAAAATGATTCTTTTTAGCATGATAAAGATCTAAGCCCATTGATTCAGTTTTAATTAAGGAAGTTTATAGCCTTTAATATTTTCAAAAAATCAATTCAAAAAATCAATTGTTGGTTTAGAATTATTTTTGAACTATAATATTTTTAATGTTTTTTTTGGCTGTTAGCTCAGTTGGTAGAGCAGTAGACTCTTAATCTATTGGTCGGGTGTTCGAATCACTCACAGCCTACCATTTTTCAAATGGTTCTAAAACGCCGGCTCTTTCCAATACACAGGTTGCTGGCACATTCCAAATACACATGTATTTTGCTCAGTCTCCCGGTTGTATATTGACCTCTGGTAAGAGTGCCTTCCAGCGCATCAAGTCTTCGCGAATTTTTATAGCAAAGATCTCAGGTGAACTAAGGATGGGTTCCATTCCTTGTTCTCTAAGAATTCTGACCGATTCAGGTCTTTCCAGTATTTCTTTGATATCTTTATAAACGGTATTCACAATGGCATTCGAGGTACCTGCAGGTGCAAAAATGCCAAACCAACCTGAAATGTCGGGTGGTTTAGCATTCATTTCTAAAAAAGTAGGTACATCGGGTAGTATTTTTGAGCGTTGAGGCATTACGATTCCCAGAGGTCTTAATTTACCTGATTTAATATGAGGCATTGCTGTCCCAATGGATGCAAATGCGGAGTCGAGTTGACCCCCTACGAGGTCCAGGGTCGATAAAGCCTCTCCCTTATAAGGCACGTGTGTCAAGGTGATGCTTTTAGCCTTGGCCAGTTTCTCGCCATAGATATGAAAGGACGAGCCGCTGCCAAAAGACCCAAAGCTCAAGGGGATTTTGGTTGATTTGGCTGCAACGACGAAGTCTTCAAGTGTTAGAAAGGGAGAGTCGGATCTGACTAGAAATATTGTCTCAACATCCACGAGTTGAGTGATGGGGATGAGGTCACGTTCAGTGTTATAAGGTATTTTTTTAAATAAAGCTGGGATTTGAACGAATGAAGTAAATGTTGAAAGCAATGTATAGCCATCAGGTGCTGATTTGGCTACAAAATCTGTTCCAAGCATTGAAGTGGCACCGGGTTTATTTTCAACGATCACGCTTTGACCCCATTTTTTGCTCAGTTGCTCAGCAATCATTCGAGTTAGACGGTCTGGACTGCTTGCCGCTGCTGAGGGCATGATAAATTTAACGGTTTTCGAAGGCCAAGTTTGAGCATACGTCAGTGAAACGCTTAAGCTTAAAACACATACAGCCATTGAAACCATAAACTTTAAAGGGCGTGACTCAAGAGAATATTTCATGGTGAACCTTGGGTTGTGGATGCAGTGTTTGCAAGCTTGGCATCACATGTCTGGCAAATAATTGTGTTGATTGGATAGCATGCTCAAGAGAAAGATTGCCGAAAGCAAATCTTGTCAATAAATAATTGACCCCAGATTTATGAATTTCATGTTTTAAAAAATCACATACGGTATTGGGTTGACCCGCAATGATCAGACCTTCATTTCGAGCTTCTTCATAACTGGCCGGAAAGGCGTTAAATTGGGGTTTGCTGTTGTGCATTGTGAATAAATGCATGAAGCTTGAATACCACTTTTCGTAAGCACTTTTAGCCATAACTTCAGCTTCTCTTTCTGATTCAGAAATGACCACATGCCTTGATGTACCAATTAAAGGCATCGCGAGATGGTCTTTGCCTGTTTCACTCCAACGCTGCCTAAATCGATCGGTGATTTGTCGGACCCTCTCTAGGGGGCCATTAACGACAGCATTTACATTGTTGGCAATGCACCAGTCAACGCCTTGAGGGTGACCGACACCGTACCAGAGCGGGGGGTGTGGTTTTTGAAAAGGTTTCAAGACAATAGGGACATTGTGATAATTAAAATGTTCGCCCGTATAGGAGACCGTGGATTGTGTAAGGGACTGCATGAGCACTTCAAAGCTCTCTAGGTAAATAGATTGAGCATGGTCATTGTCGACACCAAAGTAACCAACTTCAAAAGGCGATACACCTCGACCGATGCCTAGTTGTAGCCGTCCCTTGCTCATTTGATCCAACATGCAGATTTCATCTGACAATCTAAGTGGGTGATACAAAGGTAAGGTGTATACAAGTGGGCCAAATAAAATGCGTTTCGTCTTTTGAGCGATGGCTGAGAGATAGACGGATGGAGAAGGTGACAATCCTAAGGGCGTAAAGTGATGTTCTGCCACATGATAGGCATGAAACCCCAGTTGATCATAGATACTGACCAAAGCCAGTCGATCTTCATAAAATTGAGATAAATCGATGTCACGGGTGTCTAAGTGATCAAAAATACCGATTTTCATGAAGTATTCTTTACTTGTGAACTTTGATAAACAAAGTTTATTTGCCGTTTGTAAGTCTCCATTTGCATTGTGACATATGAAAAATAGTTGATCATCTAAATACAAACCCGAATGTTCAAGTGCGCAATTGATTTAATCCTTCATATAGAATGAATTTCTCTGTTCAAGTCTGATCTCAGACCTCAGAGTAATAAAACCAACCACAGAGACAAATTATGTTTAATAAATCTTTCTTTACTGCTTCAGTGATTTCGTTGATTGCCTCGAGTGCAATTGCGCAACAAGCGCCTGCGGCTCCTCCATCATGGAAGCAGGGAATGGCAAGTGAGCAAGCGCAGTCGCCCCTACATCCCTTCGCACCTCACATGACAGGACGTGCGTCGGCTGACTTGCCTGTTAATAAGTTAAAGGCGCCTGCTGGCTTTAAAGTGGAAGTTTGGGCTGAGGGTGCACCAGAGGGCAGATCATTAGCTTTGGGTGACAAAGGAACTGTATTTGCGAGCAATAGAAATCTTACCAATGTTTACGCGATCGTCGATACGGCTGGCAAGAGGGAGGTCAAAGTCTTGCTTAAAGGACTCAAAGCACCCAATGGCCTGGTTTTTGACAAAGGCACGCTGTACGTGGCCGAAAGAAACAGAATTACCCGATTTGATGACATCGAGTCCAAGCTTGATAACCCTGGCGAAGGCAAGGTGGTGATTGATAACTTAGATCCTAATAATGCACCGGGCCACTTTTGGAAATACCTTGTGATGGGTCCCGATGGCAAGCTTTACTTTAACATTGGTTCTCCACAGAACATTACCATGCCCACTTACAACGAGGCATCTATCGTCCGAGTGGATCCCAAAACAGGTATTTTGGAGAATTATGCTGAAGGTGTCAGAAACAGTGTTGGTATGGCGTTTCACCCAGTCACCAAGGACTTGTGGTTTACCGAGCACGGTCGAGATTGGTTAGGCACTGATTTACCCAATGACGAATTGAACGTGGCCAAGAAAAAAGGCCAGCATTTTGGTTTTCCATTCTGTCATCAAGGCGATACGCTTGACCCTGTATATGGTCAAAATCGTTCATGTGATGAGTTTTCTCCACCCATTTTGAAACTTGGTGCACATATTGCCCCACTTGGCATGAAGTTCTACACCGGTAAAATGTTTCCTGCAGAATACAAAAACAGCATGATCATTGCACAACATGGTTCATGGAATCGTGATCCCAAGCATGGATACAATTTGATTCGTGTTTCTTTGGATGCCAAGGGCAATGCAACGAAGCATGCGTTTATTGATGGCTTTTTAGAAAACGAAAAAGGGGACCCTCCAATGTGGGGCCGTCCTGTGGATGTGTTGCAAATGAAAGATGGCTCTATTCTTTTTTCTGATGATTACAACGGGATTATCTATAGAGTGTCTTATTCAAAGTAATTTTATGAAAACATTCTATTATTCACCCCTCAAACGTGTGAAAAAATGGAGTACAACGGCAGCCATAAGAACGGCTGCCGTTCTCACATTATTAAGTTCTTTCTCTCAAATGAGCTTTGCGGGTATGGAGGAGGGGCGTTTAAAGGCTCAAGTCTGTACAAGCTGTCATGGTGTGGATGGCAACTCGGTCAGCTCAAATATTCCCTCTATTGCAGCACAACCCAAGCAGTTCATCGTGACAGCCTTGTATATGTACAGAGAAGGTCAAAGAAAAAGTGATGTCATGTCGGTATTTGCAGAGAAACTCTCCAATGCCGACTTGAATGATCTTGCTCAATATTTTTCATCACAAAAGTTAACCTCTCCAGTTCGTGATGCTGATGCGACGGTTATTGCTAAGGGCAAAGAGATCACCGAGAAAAACAACTGTGTGGCTTGTCACACAGCAAATCTAACTGGACAACAGCATATCCCTAGGTTGGCTGGGCAGCATCAAAACTATCTATTTGAGCAACTTAAACTCTTCAAGGCTGCTCAAAGAGCAGACTTTGATGGCACCATGACCTCAGCTGCTCAAGCGTTGCGCAGCGAAGAGTTGGAGGTGTTGTCAGAGTATTTGTCAACCCTGAATAAGTAAGTATTGTCTAAAAAGTCTTGCTGCTAAGATTTAATCTCTTTAAGTCGATCGGAGGCAATGAATACATACATCGCTGGAACAACAAACAATGTGAAAAGTGTTCCAATTGCGAGACCCGCAAAAATCACAATACCCATGGCTTGGCGGCCTGCTGCGCCGGCTCCAGAGGCGATGACCAAGGGAATCACGCCAAACACCATGGCGGCCGTTGTCATGAGAATCGGGCGAAGTCGAATGCATGCCGCTGCTTCAATGGCCTGGCGTTTAGTTTGACCGGCTCGTTGCAACTGTTTGGCTACTTCCACAATCAAAATGCCATGTTTGCTGATCAAGCCCATCAAAGTGACCAAGCCCACCTCGGTATAAATATTGACTGAGGCCATTCCAAGAAATATAAAGATCATGGCGCCAAATAAAGCCAATGGTACGGAGACCAAAATCACGATGGGATCTTTAAAGCTTTCGAATTGAGCGGCCAAAGCAAGGTACACAATCACAATGGCAAAAAACATGGTCAGCAAAAAACCACCCGACTCTTTGACATATTGTCTGGACTGGCCTGAATAATCTACGCTGTACCCGCTTGGCGCAATTTCTAGTACGGTGTCTTTGAGGAACTTCAAAACCTCGCCTTGAGAAGCGCCGGAGACGCCGGAGATGGTCGCAGAGTTCAACTGCTGGAATCGGTTGATGGATTCAGGAACAACGTCAAATTTCAAGCTCGCAACGGTAGATGCCTTCACCAAAGTACCGTTGGGCAACTTGATGTTAAAGTTAAGTACATCTTCTGGGTTCAGTCGATCAATTTGCTGAACTTGGGGAATGACTTTATAAGATCGACCTGCGATTGAGAAATAGTTGACATATCCTCCACCTAAAGCCGTGCTCAATGCAAGGCCTACATCTTGCTCAGTCAAGCCAAGGGATGTGATTTTGTCTCGATCGACCTCTACAGTGGCTTGAGGTTTATCAATCTTCAAATCCACATCGACAAAATAAAACTTGTTGGCTGCACGCGCCTTATCCAGAACTTGTTGAGCAACTTGGTTGAGGTTTTGAAAGGGCTCAGTGGTGGAGATCACAAATTGAACAGGTAGGCCTGAGGAGCCTGGGAGGGGCGGGAACTGGAAAGCGGCCACCCGTACGCCTGCGATTTTGTTCCACTGTGCCTGCAAATACATTTGAAGTTCTAAAGCGCTTCTTTTACGTTCTTCCCAAGTTTTAAAAATAACACCACCGATGCCAACGTTGACTGTGGGTACGCCTGTGATTTGAAACATCTGTTCGTACTCAGGAACGGATTTTGCAACATCGAATACTTGTTTGGCGTAGATTTGCATTTGGTCTGCAGTTGCAGTTGGCGCACCGGTCACCAAGGATGCAACAAGACCTTGGTCTTCTTGAGGAGCCAATTCAGATTTAGACATTTTGAACATCAGCCCCAAGAGCACCAACAAAATCACACCCATTACGATTAAAACTGGCCAAGTATTCAAAAGACTATGAAGTGTTCTTTGATAACGACTTTGAACCTTAGCAAAAATGGCGTCAATTTTCTCAACCAATGGGGAGGAATCATGCTCATGATTTTTAAAAAACTCAGAGCACATCATGGGAGACAGGGTAAGCGCGACGATGCCAGAGACCGCAACAGCGCCGGCCAACGTAAAGGCAAACTCAGTAAACAGTGCGCCAGTCAAGCCCCCTTGAAATCCAATCGGGACATAGACAGCAATCAGCACAATGGTCATTGCCAAAATAGGGCTACCCAACTCTCTAGCGGCCTTGGTGGCCGCGTCAAATGAGTTCAGTCCCTCATCCTTCATGTGTCGATCAAAATTTTCTACCACAATGATGGCATCATCGACCACCAATCCAATCGCTAAAACAAGCGCCAAGAGAGTCAGCAAATTGATGGAGTATCCAAGTGCCAGCATGATGAAAAATGTACCAACCAGGGACAAAGGCATCGCAATCACTGGGATCATCACAGCTTTGAAGTTACCCAGGAACAAGAAGATCACTAAGGTCACAATCACCAGCGCTTCAGCCAGAGTTTTAAGAACTTCATAAATAGATGTGTTGATGAAAGCTGTGGAGTCATACACAATGGCTCCGGTCAATCCACTGGGGAGTTGCTCTTTGACGCTTGGAAACATCTTTTTCACGCGTTTTGCAACATCCAATACATTGGCGTCTGGCGCAACTTTGATACCGATGAAGACAGATCGCACCCCACTGAATGCGACATTGAAATCATAGTTTTCGGAGCCCAAGGAGACTGTGGCAATATCTTCGAGTTTGATCAATGCCCCATTGCTGGTTTTGATGTTGAGTTTTTTAAACTCATCAACCGAATGCAGATCTGTTCCGGCAGTAAGCGGAATGGTGACCATGGATCCTTTGCTCACGCCTACCGGCGCAAGAAAGTTATTGGCTGCGAGAGATTGACTGACGTCTGTAGCTGTGACGTTAAAGGCGGTCATTTTGTCAACATCTAGCCAAGCACGAAGCGCAAATAAGCGGCCTCCTAAGATCTCGGCAACCTGAACACCTTCAACAGAGTCAATTTTTGGTTTGACCACACGTATCAGATAGTCGGTCACGTTGTTGGTGGGCAAGTCGCTGCTGTAAAAACCCATGTACATTGCTGCAATGGTTTGGCCCATTTGAACAGTCAAGACGGGTTGTTGGGCTTGAGGGGGGAGCTGATTTTTGACAGAAGCGACTTGTGTGTTGATCTCCGTCAGAGCTCGATTCGCGTCATAGTTCAAACGCAAGGTGGCGGTGATCGTTGATACCCCGTTTGAACTTGTAGAGGAGATGTAGTCAATGCCTTGAGCTTGTGCAATGGCTGTCTCAAGCGGTTGAGTGATAAATCCAGCAACCGTTTGAGAGTCAGCTCCAAAATAGGTCGTCGATACTGTGACGACGGCGTTTTGAGTTTTGGGATACTGGCTGACAGGCAAATTAAAGATTGAGCGCAGGCCCAAAACAATGATCAGCAAACTGACAACCGAGGCGAGAACCGGTCGTTTGATAAAGAGATCTGTAAAATTCATATAGAGCTCAATGTTCTTGTGGCTTAGGGTTGGGGTTGTTATTGGGTATGGTGGTGTTATCGATCAAAACGGGCGTGCCATTTTTCAACTTCAGCTGACCCGATGTCACCACTTCTTGCCCTGCTTTTAATCCTTTGAGAATCGCCACTTGGTCGCCTCTTGAATCGCCCGTTGTCACAAACACTTGCTTGGCCACTTTTTGTTTCTTTCCATCTGGGGTGCCCTCAGGCGTTTTACCTTCCTCCTCTTCAATCACAAAGACGGTGGATCCATACGGGTTATAAGTGATGGCAGTTTGGGGCAAGGTCAGAAATTGCTGTGCTTCACCAAGCGTGACGTTGACTTTGGCATACATCCCAGGCAGGAGTTCACCCCTTGGATTGTCAAAGGTGGCTTGAATTTGAATATTTCTTGAGTTTGAGTCCACCTTGGGATTGAGCGTTGTGAGTTTGCCGATCATTTTTTGTGCAGGATAAGTGTCTACAGTCAACTCAATGGTTTGCCCGATTCTCAGTTGAGAGATTTTTTGTTGTGGTTGAAAGAAGTCGGCAAAGATAGGATTGAGCGTTTGGAGGGTCACGACCTTGTCACCCGGGTTTAAATACTGTCCTGCAACAATGGCTGTGATGCCAAGTTTTCCACTAAAGGGTGCTTTGATGGTTTTCTTCTCTAAATTGGCCTTTTGAAGCGCAGCTTGTGCGCGTTTGATCTTAAGGTCAGCCAAATCAAAATCTACTTGCGCTTGACTGATTCCTTGAGCGGCCAATTGAGCCTTGTCCCTTTGGTAAACGATGTCTGCCAAATCGGCACTGGCTTGAGCCGCATTGTATTGAGCAAGCTCAGACTCTGCATTCAACTGTATCAAGGCGTCACCAGCTTTTACGAGTTGTCCAGATTTAAACAAGACCTCCTTGACCAATCCAGAGACCTCACTGCTCAATTCAACGCCTTTAACGGGTGCGAGGTTGGCAATTGAGGAGATCTGAGGCTTCCACTCTACGGGCGTGACCATTAAGGAGGTCACGGTTTGTGCTCCAGGTTTAGGTGCGCTTGCAATCAGTTTTTGAATATGCAGATAAAAGCCAAAAGCCAAACCGGCAATCAGCACCAATATACATCCGAGCATGATGAGCATGCGTTTGGTCATTTTCAGTTCTCACTTTATAGATTGATTAAAATTCAGAGGTCTTAACGATTCGGTTGGACAAAGAGTGGACTTAATGCAAATGCGCCATCTTTTCACTGCTCTTGGATGGTTGTGCAAAAGACGGTGCCCAAGGGGCCCCACCCATTGACTGGTACAAAGCAACGGTATTGGCAAGACGATTGGCTTGAGCGCTAAGTAAGCCAATTTTTGCTTGAGCGAAGTTGCGTTGTGCGTCTAATAAAACCATGTAATTGATTGCACCTAAGGAATATTGTTTTTGAGCAATGCTCAAGCTGTCTTTGGCCAATTCAACGTTTATGTTTTGCTGTTCATAGCTTTTTGTGTCGAACTCTATAGCGGCCAGTGAATCCGCTACGTTTTGAAATGCACCCAAGACAGTTGATTTGTAGTTATAAAACGAGGACTCATAACCTGCCTTTGCAGCTTGTACTCTGGAGTTCAATGCACCTGCATTGAAGATGGGTGCGGTCAGGCCTGTACTCAGGGTCCAAAAACTCCATGGCGTGCTGAATAAATTGTTGCTTAGGGTTGCCAAAGATCCACTATTGGCTGAGAGATTGACTTGAGGATAGAGGTTCGCTTTTGCGACCCCAAGGGCTGCAATGGATTGATTCATCAATGCCTCACTGGCTAAAATATCTGGTCGTTGTCTAAGCAGCTCAGATGGAAGACTCACAGGCAACTCTTTGGGCATGGTCAAATCCTGAAGGGCCAGACTTGACCACTTGGTTTGAGATGGAAAATCACCACAAAGAATAGCGATTTGATGAGTGGCTTGTTCTAAGGATTTTTCCAATGAAGGCAAAGTGGCCTTGGATTGAGAGACTAAACTGGCTTGAGCAAGAACGGGGGCTGCATTGATTGCACCCAATTGAAGTTGTTTTTGCATGATGCCAAGTTGCTTTTCTTGAGCAGCTAAGATGTCTTGTGTTTGCTTAATCTGCTCATTGACTTGAGCTTGGCGAAGGGCTGCTGTGATCACATTGCCCGTCAAGCTCAGTTCAGCCGCGCGCCATTGGTAGCTTTGAAATTGAGCTTGAGCCTGCGCTGTGGCGATGGTGAATTGACTGACTCCAAACAAGTCCAAGGTATAGGACACATTGACGGAGGTGTTGTACAGATTGAAGATGGAGCCACCCGGGACGTTGGATGTGGCTTGGGAAACTCGCCCACGATTCACACCGACTTGAGCATTGACGTTTGGAAAGGCAAGCGAGCCATAAGTGGCCATGGCATTGGCTTGAGCTTGGGCCAATGTCGCTTTGGCCGCGGTTAAATTTGGGTTGTGATTGAGCGCTTGTTGCACCAATTGATCAAGTGGTGCGGATTGAAAGGCTCTCCACCACTCCTTGTTTAGAGAGGCATTCCAGGCAAAGTGTTGCTCTCGGTCTGTGTCTGATGACGGCGTTTGTTTAGATCTGCTAGAGTTGACAAGGGAGTAGGCATTTTGGTCTACTCCAATGGAGGACTTTTGCACAAAAGCCTTCGCATCAGCACTTTCCTTGAAGCCTTCTTTGCTCAAGTCGATCGCAGTTGAACACGAACTGAGTAAACACATCAAAGATATACACCCCCATAGGGATGCTTTTTGATTCAAATAGGGACGAGTGTACATTTTTAGATTTTGGAGGGTGTAGCTTAGCCTACGGATTGAGTTCAAAGGGTAAAGATAGGCCTGCATCAAAATGATGCAAAATTATTTCGAAGTGCAAACCATTAGGGTTTACGCATATTGTATTGTCGTCTATGAGGGATTTCATGTCTTCATTGAGGGAATTGAAGTTTAAGGTAAATGTATACTATAGGTATAATAATTCGATACCCTCATTTTGGTGCAATGGAGATCTCAATTAAGCGAAAGTTTTTATTTTTAGCTTTGTTTTCTTGGCTAAAAATTTAAATTTTATCCAATAGCTCGTAAAAACCCGTCCTACAGGGGGGGGGAATAAAAACGTTTTTTTAAGCTTTAGTGGTGAGGTCTTTGCTGCTGCATGATGTACTGCCGATTCATCGAGGTAGGCGCATTGCCCAAGCTTGCTGCAAAAAGCAAGGGTGGCTAGAACGTAGCTCCCTAGAGTTTTTTGCGAGTGCCCAGATCATCACACCGGTTAAAAATGATCTCCCGTTTTTCCACGGCCGCATTGGTAAATATGTGGTGGCGATATTGAGTTGCCAAGATTTAAGAGCACTGATCAAGGCGGGCGAAGTGCTGAGCGGCACCCAAGTCCAGCCAATGAATTATTTGCTGATCGGCATCTCAACCCCATTGCCTAAGGCCAATTGAGTCTGTTTTTGCGACGCACAAGCAACTTTCATCCTGTAAAATAAAACCATGAGCATTAAATCAGACAAATGGATTCGCCAAATGGCCAAGGATCACGGCATGATTGAGCCGTTTGAGCCTGGTCAAGTTCGCATGCGAGATGGACAAAAAATTGTGAGTTACGGAACAAGCAGTTATGGTTATGACATTCGGTGCGCTCCCGAATTCAAGGTCTTTACCAATATTTACAGCACCGTGGTCGATCCCAAAAACTTTGATGAGCGAAGCTTTGTTGATATTGAGTCGGATGTCTGCATCATTCCTCCAAACAGTTTTGCACTTGCCAGAACGCTTGAGTATTTCCGAATTCCCAGAAATGTTTTGACCATTTGCTTGGGCAAGAGCACCTATGCTCGCTGTGGCATCATTGTGAATGTGACGCCCTTTGAGCCTGAATGGGAGGGCTTCGTGACCTTGGAGTTCAGCAATACCACGCCGCTTCCAGCCAAAATTTATGCTGGGGAAGGCTGCGCGCAGGTCTTGTTTTTTGAGAGCGACGAGGTTTGCGAGACCAGTTACAAGGATCGTGGCGGAAAATATCAAGGGCAAATTGGCGTGACGTTGCCAAAAACGTGAAGAAGCCTAGCTTGCAAGGCTCATCGGTGAGACAATAACACTCCTACATGAGTTCATTTTCAAATATTCAGCTGGCCCCAGTGCTAGCACGCGCCGTAGCCGAAATGGGTTACGAGTCCATGACACCCATTCAAGCCCAGGCCATTCCTGTGGTTTTGACTGGACAAGATGTGATGGGGGCTGCGCAAACGGGTACAGGTAAAACAGCAGCTTTTTCATTGCCCTTGCTTCAACGTATATTAAAGCACGAGAACACCTCCACCTCACCAGCTAGGCATCCAGTTCGTGCCTTGGTTTTATTGCCCACTCGCGAATTGGCCGATCAGGTTGCGCAGCAAGTCAAGCTGTATGCGAAGTATTCACAGATTCGAAGTGCAGTTGTCTTTGGTGGCATGGACATGAAGCCTCAAACCCTTGAGCTTAAAAGAGGAGTCGAGGTGTTGGTGGCAACCCCTGGAAGACTGCTTGACCACATAGAAGCAAAAAATGTCGTATTGAACCAGGTTGAATATGTGGTCTTGGACGAAGCTGACCGCATGCTTGACATCGGTTTTTTACCCGACTTGCAAAGAATTTTAAGTTTTTTACCCAAGCAACGCACGACCCTTTTGTTCTCTGCTACTTTTTCGCCGGAAATCAAAAGACTTGCATCAAGTTATTTACAAAATCCAGTCATCATTGAAGTGGCGAGACCCAATGAGACCGCATCCACCGTCAAGCAACACTTTTACAGCGTTGTCGATGATGACAAAAGAAGGGCTCTTAAGCAATTGATTCTTAAAAATGGGATCACTCAAGCTTTTGTCTTTGTCAACAGCAAATTGGGTTGTGCTCGCTTGGCGCGCTCCCTTGAGCGCGATGGGCTCATTACCAGTGCCTTGCATGGTGACAAGAGCCAAGATGAACGCCTCAAGGCATTGGAAGCCTTCAAGAGTGGTGAGGTCGATTTGTTGATTTGCACGGATGTCGCAGCCCGAGGACTGGACATCAAGGATGTGCCTGCTGTCTTTAACTTTGATGTGCCCTACAACGCAGAAGATTATGTACACCGTATTGGCCGCACGGGGCGTGCTGGTGCATCAGGTCTTGCCATCAGTTTTGTGTCTGCAACCGATACCAAGCTCGTTGGTGATATTGAAAAATTAATTAAAATTAAAGTTCAATTGGAATCGATTGAATATGATGACGGTTATTCTTCCAAGCCTAAAGAGTCTTCTGGGGACTCAAGGAACTTTAGAGACGGCTCAGAGGCTCGATCTAGAAGAGGCCCACGAGAGGGCTTTGACCATGCCCATCAAGCTTCTTTTGCCCCTTCGTGGGGTCATCGCACCTATGAGAAAAAGGCCGTTGCAGTCGATCCTTTCTTTGACAAACCCTATGAGCCAAGCAGCGCACCGGAGCAGTTGCCCTCTTGGGAAGCCACGACCAAGGTCACCTCAAGGTCCATATCTGCAAATATCAAACCCAAGAGAAAAGTGGCCGCTTTGTTCAAAACCGAGACGCAAACAAGCTCTTGACGCTGTCAAGTGGTTTTTGCCTGGGGATTCAATCCAAAAAGGGCGCCGCAACCTCTTGCGTGGCCTGTGTGAACCAAGTCCCCTTGTCGTTGATTGAATTCAATGGCAGTTTAAACGCACTCAAGCCCTTGCCCCATACACAGCCGGTGTCTACACACACTGCATTGTTTTTTTCTGTCCCACCAGCAGTGGACCAGTGTCCAAAACCAATGTGTTGGTCTTGAGTTTTTCGTCCTTCAATTTCAAACCAAGGTGAAAATCCTTGCGGTCCTTGTGTAAGTGAGGACTTGGCATTGAAATTGAGTTGTCCAAGAGGGCTACAAAAGCGCATTCTGGTGAGCACATTGACGATGAGTCTAAGCCGCTCCATGCCCTTTAAGCCATCGTCCCAAGTCGAGGGCTCATTGCCATACATGTCCTTTAGAAAGTCTTCGTAGTCTGGGCTGCTCAAGGTGACTTGAACTTCACGTGCAAAGTCGATGGTTTGCTTGGCGCTCCACATGGGGTGAACACCTGCGTGAACCAGCAAGTAGTGGGTTGCCATCAGTGCCAGAGGCTGTGTTCTAAGCCAATGGGTGAGCGAAGAGCGATCTTTGGCATTCAAGATATCTTCAATCGTATCCCCGCTTTTGGGTGTCTTGATGCCTTTTTCTACCGATAAGAAGTGCAGATCATGATTACCTAAGATAGACTTCGCACTAGAGCCATAAGACATCAGTCGCCTAAGAACGCCCACATTGTCAGGGCCGCGATTGATCAAGTCGCCCAAAAGGTAGATGGTGTCTTTGCTGGGTGAAAAGTCGATGGTTTCTAACAACTTGCCCAGTGTCAGGTTGCAGCCTTGGATGTCGCCTATCAGATAATGAGCCATTTTGAGGGTGTTCCTATTGGTTTGGGTTCATATGCGCTCAAAAGTCGCAACAAAAAGGTTTTTTTAAAATGAACTTAGTGATCATCATCATACTCACTCTTGTCAATGGACTCTTTGCCATGTCAGAAATGGCCTTGGCGTCCAGCAGAAAACCGCGTCTTAAGGTTTGGCTAGATGCGGGAGATGGAGGCGCTAAATCGGCACTCGAATTGATGGAAAACCCAACGCGTTTTTTATCCACAGTTCAAATCGGGATTACTGGCATTGGTATTTTGAACGGTATTTTAGGAGACGCCGCGTACAGCCATGAAGTTTCAGCTTGGCTTGAGGGTCAAGGACTTACCCATCACGCCTCAGAAATTGTAGCGACAGCTGTGGTGGTTTTTTTAATCACATTCATGACTTTGATCTTTGGTGAACTTGTTCCCAAAAGGATTGGACAGCTGTATCCAGAAAACGTTGCAAGGTGGACATCACCCTTGATGCTTGGCTTGGCCTTCATTGCAAGACCGATTGTCGTCTCTCTTTCTTGGACCACGTTTGCAATCCTTCGACTCTTGAACATCAACACTCAAAAGGACTTGAGTGTGACCCAAGAGGAAATCAGTGCAAGCTTAAATCAAGGTGTACTCTCCGGGTTGATTGAAAAGCAAGAGCATGAGATGGTTAAAAATGTATTCAATTTAGATGACCGTCCCTTGAAATCCATGATGGTCCCTAGGTCAGACATTGTTTGGCTTGAGGCTGAAATGGGTGTGCAAGAGGCGTTGTTGAAGTTAAAACGATTGACGCCTCATTCTTGGTATCCGGTTTGCAAGGGTGACTTGAGCCAAGTGGTGGGTGTGGTGAGTCTTGGTCAATTGGTGCATTTATCAAGTCTGTTTCAGCCCCTGTCAGAGTTGGTGGTGCCAGCCTCCTTTGTCCCTGAGACTTTAAGTGGACTCGATTTATTGGAACAGTTCAAACGCCCCGATACTTTGATGCATTCTCAACAGTCAACTGCCTCTCGCATTGTGTTGGTGGTTGATGAGTACGGAGATGTGCAAGGGCTTTTGACGCCCAGGGATCTGTTGGAGGCGATCACGGGAGCTTGGATGAATGCCATTGAGCACACGCCAGAAGGCACCAAGGCTCGATTGGATGGCGCTGTGGTGCTGGATGGTTTGATTTCCCTCAATGAGCTCAAAGACAGGCTGCATATTCAAGGCTTTTTACCTCAAGAGAGTCTGGGGCATTACAACACCCTGGCTGGGCTGATACTGTTTTTAAAAGGGCAACTCGCACAAGTCGGAGATGAGTTCGTTTGCTCAGGTTGGGTGCTTAAAGTGGAGTCGCTGGATGGTAGACGCATTGACCGAGTTCGAGCAACGCCAGTATAAAAGGGTGCTTGAATTTAACACAGGCAGGGCAGTGAACACAACCAAGCAAATGACCAGACAAGGATTTTACGAAGAGACTTATTTTTTTAAAAGATCCTTTGCGCTTAAAAAGTCTGCTGGCTTTGCCATCTTCCTTGCAAATTCAGCTTTGATTTCTTTCAGTACATGCGATTTGACGGTTTCTTGCATGGCTTGCATGCGAAGCTTGATATAGTTCTCTCTTCTTTTGGATAGATCGCCTTGACAAAGTGTCGCGGCCTTGTTCCATAGCACTGCATTGATTTGATTCAAGCTCAACTCTTTTTCGATGGCTTGTAGCATCAGGTCTTGATCATTGACGGACATGAAATCTCTTTCTCCAAGAGGGCAAAGCTTGTTTGAAGTTTTGGGTTTGAGCTTATCTCAGAGCTCACAGTTCATATAATAGCGGATCTTGGCCACAAAGGCCTCAAGCGCCTTGGTCCAAGGCATCCGTTTAAATAAGGGGAAATGCAATGAGTCAGCAAACAATGATACAAATGATGGTCATGCCAAGTCCACAGGGTGGGAGATACCAAGCCACTCAGGTGCCCCTTCCTGTGCCTGCTGCCCATGAGGTTTTGGTTCAAGTCAAAGCCTCCTCGGTCAATCGAGGCGAGACGCAATCCGTTTTAAAGCACAAAGATCCTCTGGCCAAGCCTTTGGCGACAGGCATTGAATTTGCCGGTGTTATTTGTGCTTTAGGCCAAGACGTACAGGGTTGGCATATTGGAGACGAGGTCATGACTCGCTCGCCTGCAGGGTTTGCTCAGTTTGCTCTGGCCCCTGAGAAGTCTTTGATGAAAAAGCCAAGTACCATCTCTTGGCTTGAAGCGGGGTGTATTCCCAATGTTTTCATCACTGCACATGATGCTTTGGTCACCGCTGGACAAATCAAAACGGCCAAAAGTGTGTTGGTGACAGCGGGCTCCTCTGGAGTTGGCGTGACAGGCATTCAAATGGCACGTTATTTGGGTGCTCAGCAGGTGTTTGCCACGACCCGCTCTAGTCAAAAAATATCTTCACTCAAGGCTTTGGGTGCAACTGCTGTGCTCAATACAGAGGAGCCGTCATGGGTGGATCAACTTCTTGCCCTGACTCAGGGGCAAGGCGTGGATTTGATCATGGATCAGGTAGGCTCGACTCTTTTGGATGCCAACATGTTGGCCTTGGCTTTAGGTGGACGATTGATCACGGTAGGGCGCAATGCTGGAAACATCGCAAGCATCAACTTGGATGAACTGGCCAGAAAGAACGCCAGTGTGATTGGTCGAACCTTTAGAACACGTTCATTGGCCCAGACGCAAGAGTGCTCTAGACGTTTTGATGAAGACTGCGCCAAAGGCGTTGCCGATGGCTCAATCAAAGTGATCTTGGATCGAAGCTTTAAGTTGGCAGAACTCGACCAAGCTCAAGCCTATTTGATGAGCAATGGTCAAACCGGCAAGATTGCGATTGAGGTCAGCTAAAAAAAGGGGGGGTGAGTTAACCCAACTGGCTTACAGTCCAATGACTAGACCTCCAAAGGGGTGGTCCAAGCGTTGTAGCCATATACCCAGTCGGGGTTGGTCTTGTTTTGCATCCACTGATTGGCGCCTGAGGCTTTTTGAATCTGAGAGGTTCTAGGTCTTCTCAGTGCTTCATAGCGTTTAAAGGTGGCGTTCAAATCCTCCCCTCTGTATGCATCCAGGCACCTTGCCATCACGACCGAGTCCTCTAGCGCCATGGCGGCACCTTGTGCCATATAGGGCGTCATCGGGTGGCAAGCATCCCCTAAAAGCATCACTCTGCCTTGAACCCAAGTGCTCAATGGATCGCGATCAAAGAGGGCCCATTTATGTACATCTGGGCATGCAGCGATGACCGCTTGGACATCAGGATGAAATCCAGCGAAGGCCAGTTGCAAAGTTTTGAGATCCCCTTTAGAGGACCAAGACTCTTGGGTGGTCCAGTTGGCATCTTCGGGTTGACTGGTTACAAAATAAATTTCATCTCGCTTTTTAGTGACATAGTAAATCACGATGTGGCGATCAGGCCCCCACCACTTTGTTCTGGAGTCCCCAATCTCCACGCCTTGGAGACGGGATGCTGGGTAGGTGGTTCGGTAGGCGATGCGACCGGTGAATCTTGGTGCTTCTGGGCCTAACAGAATTTCTCTGATCAAGGAGTGAACGCCATCTGCGCCAATGACGCCATCGGCGTGAACGCTTGAGCCATCCGCAAATTGGAGCTCAACGCCACTGTCGTCTTGGTTCAATGCGGTGAGTTTTTTGCCCAAATGAATTTGTTCACTGGGGACCAGCTTGGTCAAGGCTTCGTGCAAATCGGCTCGGTGCAATGCATAAAAGGGAGAGCCATACTTGGCAATCACGTGTTCTGACAAGGGATAGTCGTTGCTGACTTCACCCGTATTCCATATGCGATTGAGGTTGGTTTGAGGCTGAAAGGCGCTTTGAGCCAAATGCTCTTTGAGACCCAATCCGTGCAAGACTTGGGTAGCATTGGGGCCCATCTGAATGCCAGCGCCCACTCTAGAGAATTGCAGAGTTTGTTCGTAGATGTGGGCTTTGATCCCAAATTTTGCCAATGCGCTTGCGCAGGCGACGCCACCGATGCCAGCTCCAATGATGGCGATGTTGGGTTGATTTGAATGAGAAGACATGAGGTTTGAAGTTCGCTTGGGGTTTAAAGAGCGGACCAATGGAGGGACAAAGTTATTCGCTTGTGACCCCAGAGGTTTTGATCACTTGGGCCCACTTGTAGGTGTCGGCTTTGATTCTTTCTGTGAAAGACTCTGGGGTGCCACCGACGGGGTCGCCCGACAAGGATTTGATCTTATCGAGCATTTCTTTTTGTCCCAAGGCTTGATTGATGGTGTCGTTGAGTTTTTTGATGATATCGCTAGGCGTGGCACTTGGTGCAACGACACCATACCAGACGGTGGACTCATAGCCTGGAAGACCTTGCTCAGCGATGGTGGGCAATTCAGGCCAAGACACAGAGCGTTTTAAACTCGCAATCCCAATGGGTTTTAACTTGCCACTTTTGCTAAAGGGGACCAAGCTGTTCTCAAAAGTCATTTGTACCTCTCCAGACATGAGACTCAAGACAGCCGAGGCACTGGCTTTATAAGGAATATGCACGACATCCACTTTGGCCATTGAGGTAAACAATGCGCCGGCCAGGTGGGCAGAGGTGCCTTGTCCGGGAGAGCTGTAATTGTATTTGCCTGGGTTGGCTTTTAAAAGCTCAAGCAATTCTTTGAGATTTTTGACATTGACCGATGGCGAGACTGCCAAAACAGAGGGCGTTTGTGCAACCAAGGCCACAGGCGCAAAATCTCTCAAAGGATGGTAACTCATTTGAGCGTAAAGGCTTGGGTTGATGGAGAGCGTGGTCACGCTGGCCATCAAGACGGTATAGCCATCAGCAGGCGCATTGGCCACTTGGGTGGCACCAAGCATGGTACCGGCGCCGGGTTTGTTTTCAACCACCACAGATTGCCCGAGTAATTTCGAGAGTCGATCGGCCAAGACTCTGGACAAGGCGTCAGCACTGCCACCTGCCGCGTGAACGCAAACGAGTTTGATTGCGTGATTGGGATAGTCAGTCTGAGCAAAGGCCAAATTTGAACTTGCACCATTGACCAAGAGACAGAGGAGTAGACGTTTGAAGTAAAGAGACAAGGTCATTCGGGTCATGCAAAAAAAAGGTGATGGGTGTTGCGATGGCGTTGATCTGGGAAAATTTTTTCCTAGGAGATAGCATAACCCGTTTAGCGCAATTGAAACATAGAAGTAACCATAGGGTATGCATGACACAAGTTGCAAAAGACATGCCTCTCATCGCCAAGGTGAGTGAGAAGATCAGATCGTTTCATCAAATTGATTGCGATTCTAGGTGATATTGTGTAATTCGTTCGACTTCCGTTTTGGAGCCAAGGATCACACTGACACGTTCATGAAGTTCTTTGGGCTTGATGTCTAGGATGCGCATCTTACCGTTGGTTGAAGCCCCTCCAGCTTGCTCAACGATCCAACTCATTGGATTGGCTTCATACATGAGGCGCAGCTTGCCGGGTTTGAGGGGTTCTCGCTTATCCCATGGATACATGAACACCCCTCCACGTGTCAAGATTCTATGCACGTCGGCCACCATGGATGCAATCCAGCGCATATTGAAGTCCTTTGCGCGAGGGCCCTCCTTGCCAAGCAAGCACTCGTCAATGTATTGTTTGACGGGTTTATCCCAGTGGCGCATGTTGCTCATGTTGATGGCAAATTCTTGGGTCTCGAGAGGAATTTGAACATGATCTTGGGTCAAGATGAAAGAGCCTTGTTCGCTGTCCAAAGTAAACATCGCCACGCCATCACCTACTGTCAATACCAAGGTCGTTTGAGGACCGTAGACACAATAGCCAGCTGCTACTTGTTGACTGCCTTGTTGAAGAAAATCCTCTTTAGAAACCAACGTCGAGGAAGATGTTTTTTTCAACACACTGAAGATGGTCCCAATGCTGACATTGACATCAATGTTGCTAGACCCATCCAGTGGATCAAACAGCAACAAGTATTCACCTTGAGGATAACGGTTGGGAACCGAGTAGATGTCATCCATCTCCTCAGAAGCCATTGCAGCCAAATGGCCGCCCCATTCGTTGGCTTCGATCAACACATCATTGGCAATGATGTCTAATTTTTTCTGGACCTCGCCTTGAATATTTTCCGTATGCGCCGTGCCCAGCACACCGCCCAATGCGCCCTTGTTCACAGCATGGCTGATGCTCTTGCAAGCGCGCGCTACCACTTCAAGCAAGAGCCGAAGTTCTGGCGGAATATGGCCTTTGGCCCTTTGCTCTTCAACCAAATACCTGGTTAGAGAAATACTCATCTTGAGTCTCCAAGAGCTCTAGAAATGACCTCACGGACATCGTTGCTCAAATCAGGCTTGGCTGCCACGCGTTTGATGGCCTCGTAAGCGGCATTTTGATGGGGTTGGGACAATTTGCGATATCGATCCAAGCCTCGCGCCAATCGGGCTGCCACTTGGGGGTTGAAGGCGTCAATTTCCAATACTTTTTCAGCCCAAAATACGTAGCCCGATGCATCGGCTTTGTGAAATGCACCAGGATTGGACATGCAGTAGCTAAAAATCAAACTTCTAGCGCGATTTGGATTTTTAATGTGAAAGTCAGCGTGTTGAGTGAGTTGTTTGACTTTTGTCAGCACCGAGGTGTGCCTCTCGCATGCACTGGCTTGCAGCGCAAACCACTTGTCAAGGACCAGGGCTTCGTTGCGAAACAGAGTGTGAAAAAGTTCAAGTGCTTTGTCACCCAATTCATGACCAGAATTGACCAAAGCGCTCATGGCAGCAAAACGCTCAGTCATGTTGTGTGCATCTTTGAATTTTTGGAAGGTGATGCCAGGCCAAACCTTGTCGCCACTTTGCAAGGCTTGTAAGCAAAGGTACTGAAGCGCCATGGATGTGATGGCGCGTTGGCCCATGTCAAAGGGCTCTGGTTTATACGTGCCAAGGAGTTGATGGTTGTGATAAATCCATTGCCAGTCTTCAAACAAGTCCCGAGCGATTTGAGATTTCATCTCCTCACGGATTTGATGAATCAACGCGGGATCAACAACAGTCAATTGTTCTGCAATGTAGGACTCGCTTGGAAGCGTGAGGACCAGCTCCTTGAATGCATTGTCAAGTTGTGGATTGCGAAGAATTTGACGCAGTCCATTCATCAGATCGTTTGATATCGGGTCGTTGAATTCAAGATTGCCTGTGAGTTTCTTTTCATAAGCGTCTAGGGCGGCTTGAAGGCAGATTTTTTGAGCCGCATCCCATTGATTAAAAGGGTCCGAATCAAACGCCATCATTGTCAATAACTCACTTTCGGACAAGGGTTGCTCTAGGGTAACGGGCGCACTGAACTGGCGCAAGACTGAAGCGATGGGTTTTGAGGGAACGTTTTCAAAGACGTATGAGGCACTTGATTCATGAAGAACCAATAACTGTGTCGCATGCGTCTCTTGACCCAAAGAGCTCAAAAGACCGACCTCAACTGGAATCAGATACGGGTCATTGTCAGGGTGATTGCTTGGTGGCATTTGACTGAGGTGCAAGGTATAACGATGGTTGTTTTCATCATACTCACCATGGGCTCTTAAGACGGGGGTGCCCGCTTGAGAGTACCAGCGTTTAAAGATCTCTAAATGTTCTTTGAGGGCAGATTGTGGATTTGCATCTGCAATGGCACTTACAAAGTCATCGCACGTCACGGCCTGTCCATCGTGGCGTTCAAAGTAAAGAGCCATGCCTGCTTTAAAGCCCTCTTTGCTCACCAAGGTCTGCATCATGCGAACGACCTCGGCACCCTTTTCGTAAATGGTGACGGTATAGAAATTATTGATCTCTAAATATTGATCAGGCCTCACAGCGTGAGACATGGGGCCTGCGTCCTCAGCAAACTGAACAGTTCTTAGGAGGCGAACATCTTCAATTCTTTTGACAGCGCGAGCGGAAGGGTGATGGGCGATGTCTTGAGAGAACTCTTGATCTCTAAAGACCGTAAGCCCTTCCTTGAGTGAGAGTTGAAACCAATCTCTACACGTCACGCGGTTGCCTGTCCAGTTATGAAAATACTCATGGGCAACCACACTTTCGATATTGGCATAGTCTGAGTCGGTTGCAGTTTGGGAGTTGGCCAATACAAATTTGGTGTTGAAAATATTCAAACCTTTGTTCTCCATGGCCCCCATGTTGAAGTCAGAGGTCGCAACGATCATGAAGCGCTCAAGATCTAAACTTAAATTGAACCTTGTTTCATCCCAAGCGATGCTGGACATGAGCGAGTTCATGGCATGTTCTGTTTTGTCCAAGTCACCTGGGCGAACATAAATTTGAAGCAAATGTTCAGTCCCCTTCTGAGATGTGATGCGTTGCTCTCGACAAACCAATTGTCCTGCGACCAAAGCAAAGAGATAGCAAGGTTTTTTATGAGGATCAGACCATTTGGCAAAATGTCGACCCTCCTCCAAAGGACCGCTGTCAACCAAATTGCCGTTGGACAACAACACAGGGTAGAGGCTCTTATCTGCTTTCATAAGAACGGTATAGGACGACATCACATCCGGTCGGTCCAAAAAATAGGTGATGCGTCTAAAGCCCTCGGCTTCACATTGTGTGAAGAAAGAGTCTTGGCTGACGTACAAACCCATTAATTTTGTATTTTTACTTGGGTTGCAAGTTGTAAATATTTCCAACTCGAAGGCTTCATTGCCTTCGGGTAGGTTCTCCAACACAAGGTGTGAGCCTTCCAATTTAAAGGACGTGCCTTGGCCATTGACCAAAACACGCGCCAAGTTCAATTCCTCCCCGTGAAGTCTCAATGCTTGAACAACTGTATCGGGGTTTCGTCGCACCTGCATTTTGTTCAAAACACGAGTCTTAATGGGGTCTAAGTCGAAGGTCAAATCGACTCGGTCAATGAAAAATGCGCTGGCTTGGTAGTCTTGTCTGAAAACAATCAGACCGTTGTTATCTTCTTGCACGTCTTGGCTCCTCGATTTTTTATGTTTATGTGCTGTGTTTTGAGATATGAAGGTTGATTCAAGCAATTGATCCTTGATGATTTCCTTTGCAGGGTACCATTAAACGCCTTGCTTTAAGGACGCTTCAATAAAGGCGTCTAAATCACCGTCCAAAACTTTTTGAGTATTGGAGATTTCAACAGACGTTCTAAGGTCTTTGATCCGACTTTGATCCAAAACATACGAACGAATTTGATGGCCCCAGCCCACATCGGTTTTGGTGTCTTCTAATTTTTGTTGCTCCTCCATTCGCTTTCTCATCTCGAAGTCATAAAGTCTGCTTCGAAGTCTTTTCCAAGCAACGTCTTTGTTGCTGTGTTGGCTTCTGCCGTCTTGGCACTGCACAACAATGCCTGTTGGAAGATGGGTCAGGCGTACCGCGGAGTCAGTCTTGTTAATATGTTGACCACCTGCACCACTGGCTCTGAAGGTGTCAACGCGTACATCGGATGGATTGATATCAATCTCAATTGAGTCGTCCACCTCAGGATAGACAAACACACTTGCAAAGCTGGTGTGTCGCCCCCCGGAAGAATCAAAAGGAGATTTTCTGACCAAGCGATGAACACCTGTTTCAGTTCTCAAAAGTCCAAAAGCATATTCGCCCTCAATTTTGATGGTGGCGCTTTTGATGCCGGCCACGTCACCTGCAGACTCATCCTCTAGCGAGGCTTTGAAATTTTTCCTCTCTGCATAACGCAAGTACTGTCGAAGCAACATGCTGGCCCAGTCGCATGCCTCTGTGCCACCCGCACCCGCTTGTATGTCTAAAAAGGCATTGCAAGGATCTGCAGGGTTGTTAAACATTCTTCTGAATTCGAGCTTTTCAATGCTTTGATTCAACGAGGCTGTTTCAAGTTCAATATCTTCAAGGGCGAGGTCATCGTTTTCAGCCTTGACCATCTCAAAGAGTTCTAAGTTATCAACAATCTCTTGTTGTAATTTTGAAAGATTGATGACAACATCTTCTAAAGTCTTTTTTTCTTTGCTCAACTCTTGAGCCTTTTTAGGCTCATTCCAAACACTGGGGTCCTCAAGAGAGGCGTTGACTGTTCTTAATCTCTCGGTCTTTGCATCGTAGTCAAAGATACCCCCGAAGATCAAGGGTTCTTGTTTGAAGGCTAGAGAGGGTCGAGCCGATTAAATTTGCACGTTCTGCGTCCATGAACAATTCCTATCAAAAAAGCGCTGGAAAAGACAGTTGGCTTGAAAGGGGATTCAAGTCTACCTAAAGTCGCTATTTTCGCACGATAGATGTGCCATCTGAGTCGTCGTGGTCCTTATTGATGTTCAATTCAGGCAAAAAATAAGAATTTTGCGAGCTTTCTCGTGCACGGGAAAAGGACCCTTGCCTATAGGTATTTTAGCAACCTAGCTTTTTTGTTTGGTTTGGCTTTCTTGCTGCCAGTTTTGATGCTCATTCATGGCTTGCTCGTCCACGGCCTGCAAGCCTATCAAGACATCGCCCACAACGATGACGGATGGGCTTTGAAAGTGCTGGGATTGAATTTCAAACAGCAAATGCTCTAGCGTCGTGACCATGTGCCTTTGCAATGGCGTACTCGCTTTCTCGATCACAGCCACGGGGGTGTCAGCTTCAAGCCCGCAGAGAAGTCCATTTTGAATGTCTTGAGTCAAGCTCATGCCCATATAAATGATCAGTGTCAATTTCGAGTTGCGAGCAGTTTGACCCAACTCAATCCAATTGACGCCCATTTCTCCGCGTTTGGCATGGCCCGTCACAAACACCACACCGTGTGCGTGGTGACGATGTGTCAGGGATAGGCCCAAAGAGCCCATGGCTGCCAATCCAGAGGTGATTCCATTGATCACCTCTGTGTTGACTTGCTGTGCCCGAAGGGCCTCAATTTCTTCACCACCTCGGCCAAAGATACAAGGGTCTCCCCCCTTCAAGCGCACCACTCTCTCGCCATTCTTGGCGCATTGAGCCATCAGTTTTTCAATAAAGGCTTGGGGAGTTGATTTGCAGCCGCCTCTCTTGCCAACAAATATTTTTCTACATTCGCTAGGAATCAAAGCGCAAACTTCTGGCGATACCAAATCGTCATATAAAACAACGCTTGCAGCTTGAAGGGCTTTTAAGGCTTTGATGGTCAAAAGGTCAGGGTCCCCTGGCCCAGATCCAACGAGCTGTACGATAGGCCAATGACTCTGTGAGAGTTTGGCTGAGTCCAATGAAGAGGATTTACTTGAACTTGTCATTGAGGAATAATTTTGAGGCTCAACTGCTCGATTGCATTGATTTGGGCTTGAATGGACAAGGGCAGTTTTAAATGACCCTTTAAAATCGAATCGGTATAGAGTGCTGTTTCTTTGGGGTCCGTGGTTTGTGGGTAATCGATGAGTATTTCAACAGGACCTTGAACTTGTTCGATCAAAGTCTGCGATTTGCCTTGCACAAAACCCGTCATTTTAGGTGTTCGCCTCGGGTCTGCAGCGCATTCACCTTCTGTTCCTCTTAAAAAAAGTACATTTTTATTTAAAAGTTTAAACACTTGAGACATCGACTCTAGATATTCAGGGTGGGTGTAGCTTGAAAGTTGTAAAACCTTGCACTCATTTTCAAGGGGATTGAGAATTTTCACCAAGCTATGGCTTGAGTTTCTAAGGCCAATTTTTTTCCTAACATTCAGCAACTCGCAGAGTTTAGGCGACAAATGTTCCATTGAAACATACAAGACTTCCCCCTCTTTCAAGTTGGATGCATTCAAAGCATGGGCGTCATTGACACATGGCCAATCAAGCAATTCAAACAACTCTTTGGTGCTGACTCTTTTGTCCTCGGTTGGATAGCCGTGAACAAGAACGGCATAATTGAGCTTGGCCAGAGCGCCAGCTAAAACTGGGGTAAAAAGCGGGAGTTTTCTTGCGCCGTTGTAACTCGGAATCACTATCACAGGTTTGAGTTGTCGATGGGTTGGGTTCTCGCGAGCGAGATGAACTCGTTTGATATTTGATTGAATGGCTTCTAAAAAACCAATCATTTCTTGCGGGGTTTCACCTTTGATTCTCATGGCAATACAAAAAGCACCTAGCTCGATATCGCAGACTTGCCCGCTCAAAAGAAGATGCATCAGGTCTTGAGCTTGTTCGGTGCTTAAATTTCTCGCACCTTCTCTGCCGCGACCGATTTCTTTGATGTAATGACTGATGCTCATGACTGTATTCTCGCCTAATTTGTACTTTAGACTCAATTTTTTTTTAAGCCGATCTGCGATAATCGGTGGTAAAGGATTTCCATATCCATTCCCTGTCGATTGGACAATTGGGAGCCAATGTGTATATTCTAGGAATTGAGTCTTCTTGTGATGAAAGTGGTGTTGCGTTGGTCAAATTTGATCAGTTCAATGCTGCTCCAGTTTGCGCGGGGTCCTTGTCTTTTGAACCCGAGTTGCCTCAATTGCTTGCGCACGCGTTGCATACTCAAATTGAAATGCATCAGCCCTACGGTGGAGTGGTGCCTGAATTGGCAAGTCGAGACCATATTCAGCGAATCATTCCTCTTTTGAATGAAGTTTTGAGCGCCTCTGGCGTAGGCATTGCCCAAGTTGATTTGGTGGCTTATACAAAAGGACCTGGGCTGGCGGGTGCCTTGTTGGTCGGTGCTGGAGTGGCCGCTTCTTTGGCTGCATCCATGAATCTGCCATTGCTGGGCATCCATCATTTGGAGGGACATTTGTTGTCTCCTTTTTTGAGCGCCAATCCACCGACCTTTCCTTTCGTGTGCTTGCTTGTTTCTGGGGGACACACCCAACTCATGAGAGTTCAAAGCATGGGTCAATATGAGCTGTTGGGCGAAAGCGTGGATGATGCAGCGGGTGAAGCGTTTGACAAATCGGCGAAACTGCTGGGTTTGGATTATCCAGGGGGCGCTGCGCTGTCTAAACTGGCGGCGCTTGGAAACCCCCAGGCGTTCAATTTTCCAAGGCCCTTGATGCACAGTGGCCGACTGGATTTTTCATTTGCTGGGTTAAAAACCTCTGTGCTTACACAGGTCAACAAGATGAGTGAAAAGGAAATTGAAGCATCCAAGAACGATTTGGCGGCTTCCGTTCAAGCAGCTATCGTAGAGGTCTTGGTTAAAAAATCACTCATGGCTTTAAAGCAAACAAAGCTTAAAACATTGGTTGTCGCTGGAGGCGTTGGGGCCAATCAATCTTTAAGAGAGACCTTGAGCAAAGAGTGCTCTAAGATTGGAGGCAAGGTTTTCTTTCCAGAGCTTTATTTGTGCACAGACAACGGCGCCATGATTGCCATGGCCGCTGCAATGAGGGTGCAATATGGCATTGAGACAGGGGCCAAGCACTATGGCTTTGATGTCAAGCCTCGCTGGAGTCTAGCGGAGTTGGTCAACTAAAAGTGGGTATCAAAGAGATCGCGTCCAAGACGGATGATCTCAACACCTTGACGCAGGGCAGGCAAAAGCCCGCCCCCTTGAGGTAGAAGCCGAATTTAAAAAGGCCTCTTCTTAAAGAATATTGAGCAAGCTAACTTGATCAATGGGTTTTTTCTTGGTGAGAACCAAATTTAAAACACCATTGTCTAATTTGGCTTGGCTCAACACGGGGTCGATCGCTACAGGCAATTCAAAATTCAAGTTGTACTTTCTTATGGCCTCAGGTTTGCTTTCAATTCGAACGATTTGCTCCTCAATTTTGATGAGCAAGAGTTCTTTGCTGACGCCAGGTACATCGATCTCAAGTGTGTAAGTTGACTCGGCTTCAGTGAATGAGCTGACATGGGTAGGCGCCTTGACGACATCTCCTAAAAATCTCTCGAAGGCTTGAATAGAAGGGCGTTTTTGTACTTGATTGAGCGTCACTGACAAAGGGGTAAATAGCATATCAAAATCTCCAGATGGTTTTAAAATTCTTGAACAAGAAATTCGTTCAACGGTACTTAAAACATGGAGACCTCGGTCTATAATTTCAAGGCTTATTTCTTAAAATTATTTATATTTTTCACTGCATTGAAATTTACTGAAGTGACCCAATATCGCTGTTTTTTTTAAAGCAAGGTATGCCTGAACCACGAACTTCTCACCGCTATTTCCTTGGATGGAGGTTGAATCATTTAAAGAAAATATCAGTTTATTTTTTAAAACTATAGTATTGCTTTTTTGAAGCTGTGTTGGTTTTTGAGTGCAGTTTAATTCTGCGTCGATGCAAGCGCTGGTTCTTGACTTTGGGTTTTGAGAGGTGAATTGGGTTATACTTGATGGGCTTTGCTGCCAAGGGCTAAAAAGTGCACGCTCTCCTTTCGTTCCAAGGGGATGCGCAAGTCAAAACAATACACAAGGAAATTGATATGTTATCAACAACGATCGCGCAAGTAGTTGCGCAAAATGCTCGCGCAGCCAAAGACACGGGCAGTCCTGAGGTGCAAGTTGCACTACTAACCGCTCGAATCAATGAGTTGACCCCCCATTTCAAGACGCATGCAAAGGATCACCACGGACGTCGTGGTTTGCTTCGCATGGTCAGTCGTCGTCGTAAATTGTTGGATTACTTGAAGTCCAAGGATTTGAATCGCTATTCAGCCTTGATTGCTAAACTCGGTTTACGCAAGTAATTGGTATTTTTTGCCAAAGGCGTCTGAGTTATTTTTTTAGCTCAGACGCCTTTATGCATCTTGTTGATGAGAGTATTTGTTCTTATCAACAACAACGGAGAGTTTGATTGTGGATCGAAGCTGTGTCATTCCACCAAATGCGTGCAAACAAGTTGGCCGCACAATTTTGATGGAATGGCATTCTGTTCTATGACGACCCTCCTGGCTAAGGTGGCATGGCCTTCATGCCCCAAAACACTATGGAGTAAAGCAAATGTCGCTTTTTAAGAAAGTCACGAAGACCTTTAAATGGGGTCAACACACGGTCATTATGGAAACGGGTGAGATTGCTCGTCAAGCCACGGGTGCTGTTTTGGTCAACATTGAAGATACGGTCGTATTGGCTACAGTCGTAGCATCTAAATCGGCAAAACCAGGTCAGGATTTCTTTCCTTTGACCGTTGACTATATCGAGAAAACTTATGCTGCAGGAAAAATTCCAGGCAGCTTTTTCAAGCGCGAGGCCAAGCCAAGCGAGTTGGAAACTCTTACCAGTCGTTTGATTGATAGGCCCATTCGTCCTTTGTTTCCTGAGGGTTTTTACAATGAAGTGCATTTGGTAATTCACACATTGTCTTTGAACCCAGAGGTGGATGCGGATATTGCAGCCCTCATCGCCTCCAGTGCAGCGTTGAGCATTTCAGGCATCCCTTTTAATGGCCCCATCAGTGCTGCTCGCGTAGGGTACATCCATGGCGAATATGTTTTAAATCCAGGTCAAACTCAGAGAAAAGACAGCATCATGGATTTGGTGGTTGCGGGTACAGAGTCTGCTGTTTTGATGGTGGAGTCTGAGGCCTTGCAATTGAGTGAAGAAATCATGCTTGGTGCGGTGATGTTTGGTCATGAGCAGGGCAAGGTTGCAATCGATGCAATCCATGAGCTGGTCAAAGAAGCAGGTCACCCCGTTTGGGATTGGAAGCCGGAAGCTAAAAATGAGCCCTTGATTGCCAAGGTGGATGAGTTGGCTGAAGCGCCATTGCGGGCAGCTTATCAAATTCGAAATAAACAAAATAGAACTCAAGCATGTCGAGAGACCTACGCGTCCACCATGGCGGCGTTGACTTCCCAAGGCGTTGAATTTGATTCTGTCAAAGTCGAATCTTTGTTGTTTGATATTGAAGCGAAAATTGTCCGCTCACAAATTTTGGCCGGTGAGCCACGTATCGATGGACGCGATACTCGTACCGTGCGGCCCATTGAAATCAGAAATGGTGTCCTGCCCAGAACTCACGGATCTGCTTTGTTTACTCGAGGTGAAACCCAGGCTCTTGTCATTACCACTTTGGGAACGGACCGCGACGCTCAAAGAATAGACGCTTTGGCCGGTGAGTTCGAAGATCGCTTCATGTTTCATTACAACATGCCTCCGTTTGCCACTGGAGAGGTTGGCAGAATGGGCAGCACCAAGCGCAGAGAAATTGGTCATGGACGTCTGGCCAAGCGTGCTTTGGCTGCTTGTTTGCCCGATAAAGTTGACTTCCCCTACACCATGCGTGTGGTTTCTGAAATCACCGAATCCAACGGATCTTCTTCCATGGCCTCTGTGTGTGGCGGTTGTTTGTCATTGATGGATGCAGGCGTTCCCATGAAAGCACATGTGGCAGGTATTGCCATGGGTTTGATCAAGGAAGACAGTCGTTTTGCTGTATTGACAGATATCTTGGGCGATGAGGATCATTTGGGTGACATGGACTTTAAAGTTGCCGGTACGACCAACGGCATCACTGCTTTGCAAATGGATATCAAAATTCAAGGCATTACGAGAGAAATCATGCAAGTGGCCTTGGCTCAAGCCAAAGAAGCGCGCATGCACATTTTGGGCAAGATGCAAGAAGTTATGGGCGAAGCAAAAACAGAGGTGAGCAATTTTGCGCCACGTTTGTACACCATGAAGATCAACCCAGAGAAAATTCGTGACGTGATTGGCAAGGGGGGTGCGACCATCCGTGCACTTACCGAAGAGACTGGTACTCAGATTGACATTTCTGAAGATGGCACAATCACCATTGCCTCTACCGATGGTGCAAAGGCAGAGGAAGCCAAGCGCCGAATTGAGCAAATTACAGCTGAAGTTGAAATTGGCAAAATTTATGAAGGCCCCATCACCAAGATTTTGGATTTTGGTGCCTTGGTCAATTTATTGCCAGGAAAAGATGGCTTGTTGCACATCAGTCAAATCAGCCATGACCGCATTGGTAAAGTCACAGACGTATTGGCCGAAGGTCAAATTGTCAGGGTCAAAGTACTTGAGACCGATGAAAAGGGTCGCGTCAAGTTGTCCATGAAGGCTTTGATGGAGCGTCCACAAAGCACTGACGAAGGCACGGAGCATCAACACTAAAGGGTTTCATGCGATACAAAGCGACTTTCTCTCCATATGAGACCGAGTCGCTTTGTTTTGCAAAGTTGCCAAAGAGCGGGGACCTATGAAAGCCATTGAAATTTCCACCTATGGAGGGCCTGAGGTCCTGCATTTGGTAGATCGAGATAAACCAATCGCCGCTGCGGGTGAGGCCTTGATACGGGTGACTGCAAGTGGAGTCAACCGCCCTGATGTGATTCAACGAAAAGGCCATTATCCGGTGCCTCCCGGTGCATCCGATCTGCCTGGTCTTGAGGTGGCTGGAGTGATTGAGGCCGGTGATGAAAGTGCTTTGGCCGCTAAGGGTCTTCGCATCGGCGAGCGTGTTTGCGCGCTGATTGCCGGTGGTGGTTATGCCCAATGGTGCGTTGCTCCCATCGATCAATGTTTGCCAGTGCCTAAGGGCTTGACCGATGAGCAAGCTGCCAGTTTGCCAGAGACGTTCTTTACGGTCTGGAGCAACGTTTTTGATCGCGGTCAACTCAAGGCTGGTGAAAGCCTTTTGATTCAAGGCGGTACAAGCGGGATTGGTGTGACTGCCATTCAAATGGCCAAGGCGTTTGGTGCTCATGTGATTGTCACGGCAGGCTCAGACGCAAAATGTGCGGCCTGCTTGGACTTGGGGGCGGATATTGCCATCAATTACAAGACCCACGACTTTGCCGCTGAGGTCAAGAGGTTGGGCCCTAAATCGGGGGTCAATGTGATTTTGGACATGGTGGCAGGTGACTATATTGCCAAAGAAGTTGAATTGTTGGCAGAGGATGGTCGCTTGGTGATCATCGCCGTACAAGGTGGAATTGAATCTAAATTCAACGCGGGTTTGGTTTTGAGAAAACGCTTGATGATCACGGGCTCAACACTCAGGCCTCGTTCAGTCGCGTTCAAAGCTCAAATTGCAGAGGCTTTGAAGAGCAAAATTTGGCCTTTGCTTGAAAAAGGGGTGATCAAACCGGTGATCTTTAAGCGCTTTGATGCTCATTTGCCTGAAGCGGGTGCACTTGCTCACGAGCTGATGGAGTCCAATCAGCACACGGGCAAGTTGGTTCTTTTGTGGGCCTGAAGTTAGAGATGCGAAAAAAATTAATAGCTGGAAATTGGAAGATGAATGGCTCCAAATCCTTCAATGTGGACTGGTTCAAGGGTTTCAATGCGGCTTTTTCTCAATTGGGATCCAACACACAATCAGATGTCATGGTTTGTGTACCATCGCCTTATTTGTCTCAAATGAGTGCCTTGCTTGAGGGCTCGCAAGTGGCCCTTGGGGCTCAAGATGTGAGTGCGCATGTCAAGGGCGCATACACCGGGGAGATTTCTTTGGGGATGCTTGAGGATTTAGGTGTTCAAGGGGTCATCATCGGTCACTCAGAGAGGCGTGCATACCATGCTGAAAGTGATGAAATGGTTGGGAAAAAAGTCCAAGCAACCATCTCTTCAACTTTGATGCCAATTGTTTGCTTGGGCGAGACTCAGGCGCAAAGGCTGGCAGGCCTTACAAATTCGGTGATTGCTGCTCAATTAAAGGCGGTCACGGATGTATTGGAGCAAGATTTTGATCGGCTTGTGATTGCCTATGAACCGGTCTGGGCCATTGGAACGGGACTGACAGCGAGCCCTGAGCAAGCTCAAGAGGTGCATGCGTTCATTCGCACCCAATTGAGTCAAAAAACATGTCATGCCAATGCTCTGAAAATACTCTATGGCGGTAGTATGAATGCGCAAAATGCCTCATCCCTATTGAGTTTGCCCGATGTGGATGGGGGTTTAATTGGCGGGGCTTCTTTGATGACCCAAGATTTTGTAAAAATTATCCACGCTGCGGATGGTATTTGAAGCAATTGTTTATTTAAAACACTTAGAAATTAACTAGAGAAATTACGGAGTAACAACAAGATGGCAATGATCACGAACATCATATTACTGGTCCAAATTCTTTCTGCTTTGGCCATGATCGGTTTGATATTGATACAGCACGGAAAAGGTGCTGATATGGGTGCTGCATTTGGTTCCGGTAGCTCAGGCAGTTTGTTTGGTGCCACTGGAGGTGCAAATTTTCTCTCTCGCTCCACTGCGGTGTTGGCGGCAATTTTCTTTATTGCAACACTGGCCTTGGCCTATATTGGTGGGGCAAAAAAAGATGTGCCGTCGGGCAGCGTTTTAGAGAGCGTTCAGATGCAAAGCGCACCCGCTGAGAAATCTGCTTCTCCTGATGCCTTAATCCCTACACCCAAAGATGAAGTCAAGTCGAATGTGGGTGCCCAATCGGATGCCTCTGTTCCATCTATGCCTGTGAGCAAGTCGGCAAATGAAAAAGCACCAGGTGCAGCCAATCAAATCCCATCTAAGTGAGTCATAAAATACCCAAAAAAAGACTTTACAAGTCACTTATATTGAGTTTTCGAGGTAAACTCTAGAGCTAACTTGAACAGCCTTATTCCTCTTGGTTGAGTAGAGTTTAAGCATTTTTTTGGCCGTCGTGGTGAAATTGGTAGACACGCTATCTTGAGGGGGTAGTGGCGAAAGCTGTGCGAGTTCGAGTCTCGCCGACGGCACCAAATAAAGTGTTTGTAACCCTGGTGTCAACCAGTTCGTGCACACTACAGGTTGATCAAGCAGTCATAATTCGAGATTGAGATGAGCCTTTACTCTTACTTGCCGGTTTTACTGTTCATTCTTGTGGGTCTTGCTGTAGGCGTGGTCCCCCAACTCCTCGGCTACCTTTTGGGCCCCAAGCGGCCTTACGCATCTAAAAACTCCCCTTATGAGTGTGGCTTCGAAGCATTTGAAGATGCTCGCATGAAGTTTGATGTTCGATATTATTTGGTTGCAATTTTGTTCATCCTCTTTGATCTTGAAATTGCATTTCTTTTCCCATGGGCAGTTTCTTTAAAGCAAATTGGTGCTGTTGGCTTTTGGGCCATGATGATGTTCTTGGGTATTTTGGTGGTTGGATTTGCCTATGAGTGGAAAAAAGGCGCACTCGACTGGGAATAAAAACATGTCTATGGATGGTGTAATCAAAGAAGGTTTTATCACAACGTCGGTTGATTCCGTGGTCAATTGGGCCAAGACGGGTTCCTTGTGGCCCATGACGTTTGGCTTGGCGTGTTGTGCCGTTGAGATGATGCACGCGGGCGCTGCAAGGTATGACATTGATCGTTTTGGCATGCTCTTTCGCCCAAGTCCCAGGCAGTCTGATTTGATGATAGTTGCGGGTACTTTGTGTAACAAAATGGCGCCAGCGCTTAGGAAGGTCTATGACCAAATGTCTGAGCCGCGTTGGGTGCTTTCTATGGGCTCATGTGCAAATGGCGGGGGCTACTATCACTACAGCTATTCTGTGGTTCGAGGGTGCGACAGAATCGTACCCGTTGATGTCTATGTTCCAGGCTGTCCGCCTACGGCTGAGGCGCTTTTGTATGGAGTGCTTCAGTTGCAAACAAAAATTCGTCGTGAAAACACAATTGCCAGATGAGTTTAAGGTAACGAATCAATGAGCTCACCCAATCAACAACTCTGCGCCTTGGTCAACCAGATTTTTGGAGACCGTGTGCAAAGCCTTCAGTATTCACTCAATGAAGTGACCTTGAGTGTGAAGGCCCAGGATTATTTAGAAGTTGCTCAAACTCTCAAAACACATCCAGAGCTGGCATTTGAGCAGTTGATTGATTTGTGTGGCGTTGATTATTCGGATTACAAGCAAGGATATGAAAATGCCTTTTCATCAGGGCCCAGGTTTGCTGCCGTGTCTCATCTTTTGTCGATTGTTCACAATTGGCGAATTCGTTTGCGGGTGTTTGCGCCAGATGATGAGATGCCAATCCTTCCCTCGGTGTGTTCTATTTGGTCATCGGTCAATTGGTTTGAGCGTGAAGCGTTTGATTTGTTTGGGTTGATTTTTGAAGGGCATGAAGATTTGCGCCGCATATTGACTGACTACGGCTTTATTGGTCATCCCTTTAGAAAAGACTTCCCCTTGTCCGGTCACGTAGAGATGAGGTATGACTCTGAGCAATCCAGAGTGGTGTATCAACCCGTCACGATTGAGCCGCGCGAGAATACGCCACGTATTATTCGAGAAGAGCATTACGGTGGATTGTGATAAGAGAAAAAAATGGCCGAAATTAAAAATTACACGCTTAACTTAGGACCGCAGCATCCTGCTGCGCATGGTGTACTTCGTTTGGTGCTGGAGCTTGATGGTGAGGTGGTTCAGCGTGCAGATCCGCACATTGGGTTGTTGCACCGTGCAACAGAAAAGTTGGCCGAGAGCAAAACCTACATTCAGTCTCTTCCCTATATGGATCGTTTGGACTACGTGTCCATGATGAGCAATGAGCATGCTTATTGTTTGGCCATCGAACGCATGCTGGGTTTGGAAGTCCCCATTCGTGCCCAGTACATTCGCGTCATGTTTGCAGAAATCACCAGGCTCTTGAATCATCTGCTTTGGCTTGGATGCCATGGGTTCGATTGTGGGGCGATGAACATTTTGATTTATTGCTTTAGAGAGCGTGAAGACCTCTTTGACATGTATGAGGCTGTGTCTGGTGCTCGCATGCACGCGGCCTATTTCAGGCCCGGTGGTGTTTATAGGGATTTGCCAGCTGATATGCCCCAATATCAAGCCAGTAAGATCAAAAATGCAAAGACCATCGCTAGGTTGAATGAAAATAGGCAGGGCTCCTTGCTTGATTTCATTGAGGACTTTACCAACCGTTTCCCTAAGCTGGTTGATGAGTATGAGACGTTATTGACCGACAACAGAATTTGGAAGCAAAGAACAGTTGGTGTCGGTGTCGTGTCGCCAGACAGGGCTAAGAACTTAGGATTTACTGGCGCCATGTTGCGTGGCTCAGGGATTGCGTGGGATTTGAGAAAACAGCAGCCCTACGATGTGTACAGTCAAATGGATTTTGACATTCCCATAGGTAAAACTGGCGATTGTTACGACCGTTATTTGGTTCGCGTTGAAGAAATGCGTCAATCCAACAAGATCATTCAACAGTGTATCCATTGGTTAAAGCACAACCCTGGTCCTGTGATTACTGACAATCACAAGGTTGCCCCTCCAAGCAGAGTGGCCATGAAGTCCAGTATGGAAGAGTTGATCCATCACTTTAAACTTTTCACAGAAGGGTTTCACGTGCCTGAGGGCGAGGCCTATGCTGCAGTTGAGCATCCAAAAGGTGAGTTTGGAATTTATCTGATCAGTGATGGTGCCAACAAGCCGTACCGATTGAAAATTCGTGCTCCTGGATTTGCACATTTGGCGGCCATGGACGAAATGGCGCGCGGGCATATGATTGCCGATGCTGTTGCCATCATCGGCACCATGGACATTGTTTTTGGAGAGATTGATCGATGAGTGCATCACTAGATAAAACCGTGTTCAGCTCGGAGTTGATCAGTGCCTTTGATCGTGAAACGGCGAAATATCCTGTTGAGCAAAGGCAGTCCGCTGTCATGGCCTGTTTGACCCATGTTCAGCAAGCCTTTGGATACGTGAGCGCTCAAAGTGAGTCGGCTTTGGCTGATTATTTGGGTATGCCGGCTATTGCGGTGCATGAGGTCACGACTTTTTACAATATGTACAACCAAACTCCTGTGGGTCGTTTCAAGATCAACGTGTGTACCAACTTGCCATGTCAGTTAAGGGGTGCCCAAGAAGCATTGATGCATTTGTGTCAAACGTTGTCAATTGAGCCAGGACAAACCACCAAGGACGGCTTGATCACCTTGCAGCCTGCCGAATGCATGGGGGCGTGTGCCGATGCACCTGTGTTGTTGGTCAATGATGTGAATATGTGCAGTTTCATGGAGCACGACAAAATTGATCGGCTTATTGAAGGTTTAAAACAAGAGGCCCACTCATGAGTTTGGAGTCATTGATCAAATCTTTTCAGGCCTCCGGCAAAGAGACCTGTTTTCACGACAGACATATCAACCCACAAATCTATGCTGGCTTGAATGGTCATAATTGGTCCATCAAAGATTATGAGGCCCGTGGGGGCTATCAAGCCTTGCGAAAGATTTTGGGCTTGGATGGCTCAGAGCCTATGACGCAAGACCAAGTCATTGCAATGGTCAAAGAGTCGGGTTTAAGGGGGCGTGGTGGAGCGGGCTTTCCCACGGGCTTGAAGTGGAGTTTTATGCCACGTCAGTTCCCTGGCCAAAAGTATTTGGTTTGCAATTCCGATGAGGGTGAGCCAGGAACGTGCAAAGACAGGGATATTTTAGAATTCAACCCGCATATCGTCATTGAAGGCATGGCCATTGCAGCATATGCCATGGGCATCACTGTTGGCTACAACTACATTCATGGTGAAATATTTAAGTCCTATGAACGCTTTGAAACAGCCCTTGAAGAGGCCAGGGCACATGGTTATTTGGGGCAACATATTTTAGGCAGTGGTTTTTCCTTTCAGTTGCATGCAACCCATGGTTTTGGCGCTTACATCTGTGGTGAAGAAACCGCTTTGCTTGAGTCTTTGGAGGGTAAAAAAGGACAACCTAGGTTCAAACCTCCTTTTCCAGCAAGTTTTGGCCTTTACGGAAAGCCGACAACGATCAACAATACGGAAACCTTTGCAGCAGTGCCTTGGATCATCAGAAATGGTGGGGCGGCTTATTTGGCTTGTGGAAAGCCCAATAATGGTGGGACGAAGATTTTTTCCATCAGTGGTGATGTAGAACACCCAGGTAATTATGAAATCCCAATGGGAACACCATTTTCTAAACTGCTTGAGCTTGCAGGTGGGGTTCGGGATGGTCGTGCTTTGAAGGCGGTGATTCCAGGGGGCTCATCTGCACCTGTTTTGCCCGCTCAGATTGCGATGGAAATTACCATGGATTATGACTCCATTGCCAAAGCTGGATCGATGTTAGGTTCTGGTGCTGTGATCGTAATGGACGAGAGGCGTTGCATGGTTAACAGTCTTCAACGTTTGAGTTACTTTTACATGCACGAGTCTTGTGGCCAGTGTACGCCTTGCCGCGAGGGCACTGGTTGGCTTTGGAGAGTGGTCGATCGAATTGAAAACGGACAAGGTCGACAAAGTGATCTGGACATGTTGGACAATGTGGCCGAGAACATCATGGGGCGAACCATTTGCGCATTGGGTGATGCAGCTGCGATGCCCGTCAGAGGCATGCTCAAACATTTTCGTGCTGAGTTTGAACACCATATTGAGCACAAATGTTGTGTCGTTCACTCCACCGTATAAGGCAAAAAACAAATCATGGTTGAAATTGAACTTGACGGTAAAAAAATTGAAGTGCTAGAAGGTAGCATGGTGATGCATGCTGCTGAAAAAGCTGGGACCTTCATTCCTCATTTTTGTTACCATAAAAAGTTAAGCATAGCGGCAAACTGTCGCATGTGTTTGGTTGAAGTTGAGAAGGCACCCAAACCCATGCCTGCATGCGCGACGCCTGTGACGCAGGGAATGGTTGTGAGAACGCAGTCAGAAAAGGCCTCTAAGGCGCAGAAGTCTGTGATGGAGTTTTTACTGATCAACCATCCCTTGGATTGTCCAATTTGTGACCAAGGGGGTGAATGTCAACTGCAAGACCTGGCCGTTGGTTATGGTGGTTCGGCTTCAAGGTATCAAGAAGAAAAACGCGTCGTCTTTCACAAAGATGTAGGCCCTTTGGTAAGCATGCAAGAGATGAGTCGATGTATTCATTGCACAAGGTGCGTGCGTTTTGGGCAAGAGATAGCTGGTGTCATGGAGCTTGGCATGACTCACCGTGGTGAGCATTCAGAGATTGAAAGTTTTCTTGGCACGACCGTCGACTCAGAGTTGTCTGGCAACATGATTGATATTTGTCCAGTCGGAGCGTTGACCAGTAAACCTTTCAGGTATCAAGCCAGGACTTGGGAGCTGAGCCGTCGCAAATCGATCAGTCCTCATGATGCAACGGGTACCAATTTGGTCATGCAGGTCAAAAATCATCAAGTTCTTAGAGTGGTTCCATTGGAAAATGAAGCGATCAATGAGTGTTGGATTGCCGATAGAGATCGCTTTTCTTATGAGGCTTTGAATTCTGTTGATCGATTGAAATTACCGATGATCAAACAAGCTGGTGTTTGGAGTGAAGTTGATTGGCAGACAGCGCTTAACTTTATTTCGCACGGTTTAAAGGATATCAAAGCCACGCATGGAGCGCACTCAATGGGAACATTGATTGGCCCATCTAGTACGCTTGAAGAGTTGTATCTTGCTGGTGAGTTTACCCGAGCCTATGGGAGTCAAAACATCGATGCCAGACTTAGGGCGACAGACTTTCATCATGAAGGACTTGTTCATTGGCTGGGAACATCAATTGCCTCTTTGACTCAGATGCAACGTATTTTGGTCATTGGATCCAATATTCGAAAAGAGCAACCCCTTTTGGCGCAGCGAATTCGACAAGCATCAAAAGTGGGAGGCCAGGTCTTTAGCATCAATGCATTCAAACCAGATTGGGCCATGAGCGTTCAAGAGGCAGTGATGGTGCCCACCAAAGACTGGAGTTACACACTGGCCATGCTTTGTCAAGAAGTCTCTAAATTGACTCAAGCCGCACTTCCCAATGAACTTCGTTCCTTTGTGGCAAAAGGAGATGACGTCTCGATTTCTAAGATCGCTCAATCTTTGACCGATGCTCAAGGAAATAAGTGTATTTTGCTTGGCAACGTCTTTGCACATCATCCCAATGCAAGCAGTTTGTTGGCCATGGTCAATTGGATTGCGCAAGCAACGGGCTGCACCTTTGGCTTTCTTGGTGAGAGTGCCAATACGGTGGGTGCCCAGTATGTTGGGGCTAGGCCTGCTGTGAATTCCAAAGGTTTGAATACGCAACAAATGTTGTCGCCTGGGGCTTTAAAGGCTGCACTGCTCGTAAATTTGGAGCCGCAATATGACTGCGCCAATCCTACGCAGGCAATTGAAGCATTGAGTCGAATGGACTTGGTCGTGAGCTTGTCGCCCTTCAAGACCAATTTAGAGTTCAGTGATGTGCTGTTGCCAATTGCGCCTTTTAGCGAAACGCCTGGTTCCTTCATGAATACGGAAGGACTCGCTCAAACTTTTCATGCAGTGGTCAAACCCTTGGCTGAGGCAAGACCGGCTTGGAAGGTGTTGCGTGTCTTGGCAAATGTCCTAGATTTGTCCGGTTTTGACTACGAGAGCGTCGAAGACTTGAGGCTGAAAATGCAATCAAGCTTGCCCGCTATTGCAAGCGTTTTATCCAATACGACCCAGGCGATCATTGATCTCTCAACCAGCGACTTGGAGCCCTGTGTAAGCCCTAGTTATCAGCTCGATGGATTGGTCAGACGATCCTCGTCCTTACAGTTAACGGCAGACGCTAGGATGGGGAGATAAGGGCCATGGTGGATTTGATCTTTCAAATCGGTTTGGATTTGGTCCCCGCTACATGGTGGAGCCAAATCGTTTGGCCGATTGTTTGGAATTTAATGAAAATTGTGGCCCTTTTAATTCCATTGATGTTGTGCGTGGCGTATTTGACACTTTGGGAAAGAAAGGCGATTGGTTTTACGCAGATTCGTGTCGGCCCCAATCGCACGGGCCCCTTTGGTTTATTGCAACCCATTGCTGATGCTATAAAGCTCTTGACCAAAGAGATCATCATGCCAACGCAAGCTCATTCGGGCTTATTTTTATTGGGTCCGATCATGACCATCATGCCCTCGCTGGCTGCTTGGGCTGTGGTGCCTTTTGGTCCAGAGGTTGCTCTTGCCAACGTCAATGCGGGATTGTTGTTTTTGATGGCGATCACTTCCTTGGAAGTTTACGGTGTGATCATTGCAGGCTGGGCATCGAATTCCAAGTATGCATTCTTAGGGGCCATGAGGGCCTCGGCGCAAATGGTGAGTTATGAGATTGCAATGGGATTTTGTTTGGTGGTGGTCTTGATGGTGACAGGCTCAATGAACATGTCTGAAATTGTGCTTGGACAAAATAAAGGTGTGTTTTCATCCATGGGCTTGGGTTTTTTGTCTTGGAACTGGTTGCCTTTGCTTCCGATTTTTGTGGTGTACTTTATTGCAGGTCTGGCTGAAACGAATCGACATCCCTTTGATGTGGTTGAAGGTGAGTCCGAAATTGTTGCAGGGCATATGATCGAGTACTCAGGCATGTCATTTGCGATGTTCTTTTTGGCTGAATACGCCAACATGATTTTGGTCTCCTCCATGTCGGTGATCATGTTCCTTGGTGGATGGTTGCCTCCTATTGAAAGCGAACTCTTGGCATGGATACCTGGTTGGATCTGGATGGGTCTCAAGACCTTTGTGGTCGTGACCATGTTTGTATGGGTAAGAGCAACCTTTCCCCGTTTTAGATACGATCAAATCATGCGCTTGGGCTGGAAGATATTTATACCAATCACCTTGGTTTGGTTGGTGGTGGTTGGCCTTTGGATGCAAACACCATGGAATATCTGGAACTAATAAGTCTGGAACAAATTGAGATGACCCCCCTTTCATTAAGCAGTGTTCGATCAGCCTTTTCATGGCGCGATTTTCTGTCAAGTTTTTTGTTACTTGAATTGTTCAAGGGCATGGCGCTGACAGGCAAATATATGTTTGCGAGAAAAATCACAATACAGTTTCCTGAAGAAAAAACTCCAGCGAGTCCGCGTTTTAGAGGCTTGCATGCTCTAAGACGTTATGAAAATGGAGAAGAGAGATGCATTGCGTGCAAATTGTGCGAGGCGGTCTGTCCTGCACTGGCCATCACGATCGAGTCCGATGTAAGAGATGATGGGACCAGAAGAACCACTAGATACGATATCGATTTGACCAAATGTATATTTTGTGGCTTTTGCGAGGAAAGTTGTCCAGTTGACTCAATCGTTGAGACACATATTTTTGAATACCATGGTGAAAAAAGAGGGGATTTGTATTTCACCAAGGAAATGCTTTTGGCTGTTGGAGATAAATATGAGGCTGAAATCGCAAAGAACAGAGCAGCAGATGCCATTTATCGTTGATTCACAGTATCAATCAAAAAAATAAGATATTTACCACTCAAATATATGGATCCTCAGTCAGCTCTTTTTTATATATTTTCTGCCATTCTTTTGGTGGCTGCATTTCGTGTGATTACGGTCAGTAATCCCGTGCATGCGGCCCTTTTCTTGGTCTTGAGTTTTTTCCAAGCCTCAGGCATTTGGATGTTGTTACAGGCTGAGTTTTTATCCATCACATTGGTCTTGGTTTATGTCGGGGCTGTCATGGTGTTATTTTTGTTCGTTGTCATGATGCTGGACATTGATATAGAGGCCATGAGGAGAGGTTTTTGGAGCAACTTTCCCCTTGCTGCTACGATTGGTTCAGTGATTGCCTTGGAGTTGGCAGCCGTGTTGATGGGCGGCTTTAGGTTAAGTCGACCAGCCAAGCCGTTAACGGCGGATGCGCTCTCCGGTGTTCAATACTCAAACACACAGGAGTTGGGAATTTCTTTGTACACGGATTATTTGTACCCATTGGAGCTGGCTGCGGTAATTTTGTTGGTTGCCATCATTGCTGCGATTGCGTTGACCCTCAGAGAGAGAAAAGACAGTAAATATCAAAATCCATCTGAGCAAGTGCGTGTTCGCTCGTCGGATCGTTTGACCATCGTGAAAATGCAAGCAGTGCAGCCTGTCGCTGACGAAGTGCCACTCAAAGAGGCGCAGGGCGCTGTAGCACCTTTAATGAGCAAAGATTCGGAGCTTAAAAAATGACCGTGACGCTTGGGCATTATTTAACCCTTGGAGCTATTTTATTTGCTCTATCGGTGACGGGTATCTTTTTAAATCGCAAAAACATCATTGTGTTGTTGATGGCCATTGAGTTGATGCTGCTTGCAGTGAATATGAATTTCATTGCCTTTTCGCATTACCTCAATGATATTCAGGGACAAGTTTTTGTGTTTTTTATCTTGACGGTCGCAGCTGCAGAGTCTGCAATTGGGTTGGCTATTTTGGTTCTATTATTTCGAAACAGGTCCACCATCAACGTTGATGAACTCAATACCCTCAAAGGTTGATTGAGTTATTTAACCCAACATACATTGAATTCATGAGTCAAACCCTTAATCTCACAACTCTAACGCTTATCCCCATGGCGCCCCTAGTGGGCTCCATCTTATCGGGCGTGTTGGGGACTCGCATGGGTGGAAATCTTTTTGGTCGAAGCGCCTCACACGGCGTGACCATCTTGGGCGTATTTATCGCCTTTGTGCTCTCTGCGCTTACCTTGCAGAGCGTGGCTATTGACGGTGCGCGATTTGAGGAGACCCTGTACACATGGATGCAAGTCGGTGATTTGAAGATGGAGATTGGTTTCTTGATTGATGGACTGACCGCACTCATGATGTGTGTGGTGACCTTTGTGTCATTGATGGTTCACATCTACACCATTGGATACATGCATGAGGATGAGGGATATAACCGTTTCTTTTCATACATCTCTTTATTTACTTTCGCCATGTTGATGCTTGTGATGAGCAACAATTTGTTGCAATTGTTTTTTGGTTGGGAGGGTGTGGGTCTGGTGTCATATTTGTTGATCGGTTTTTGGTTTAATAAGCCAACAGCCATTTTTGCAAATATGAAAGCTTTTTTGGTCAATCGTGTGGGCGATTTTGGCTTTATATTGGGGATTGGCTTGATTGCCGCCTACACGGGCAGTTTGAATTACTTGGAAATATTCGACAAAATCGCCTTGCAATCTCAAACACTGTTACCTGGCACAGACTGGTTGTTGGTCACGGTCATCTCCATTTGTCTATTCATCGGTGCGATGGGTAAAAGCGCACAATTTCCTTTGCATGTATGGTTGCCCGATTCGATGGAAGGCCCCACACCCATTTCAGCCTTGATTCACGCGGCGACCATGGTCACAGCCGGTATTTTTATGGTGACTCGAATGTCGTCGATTTTTGAGTTAAGCGATGTGGCTTTGAATTTTGTGCTGGTGATCGGTTCGATCACAGCCTTGTTCATGGGTTTTTTAGGCATCATTCAAAACGATATCAAAAGGGTGGTGGCTTACTCGACCTTGTCCCAATTGGGCTACATGACCGTGGCTTTAGGTGTGTCAGCCTATCCGGTATCTATTTTCCATCTGATGACCCACGCTTTCTTTAAAGCCTTGTTGTTCTTGGCCGCTGGTTCTGTCATCATGGGTGTGCATCACAATCAAGATATTCGTTGGATGGGTGGACTTAGAAAATACATGCCCATTACCTGGATCACCTCTCTTTTGGGCTCATTGGCTTTGATTGGGACACCTTTTTTTGCTGGATTTTATTCCAAGGACAGCATCATTGAAGCTGTCGCAGAAAGTCATCTCCCAGGGTCAAGCTTTGCTTATTTTGCAGTTTTGGCGGGTGTCTTTGTGACGGCCTTTTATTCCTTTAGGATGTATTTCTTGGTCTTTCATGGACAAGAGCGTTTTCATTTGAATCCAGAGGCTCACCACGGGCACGATGATCATGTTCACGATGCGCGTCCTCACGAGTCACCTTGGGTGGTGACCTTGCCTTTGATTTTGCTGGCCATTCCCTCTGTCGTCATTGGATATCTAACGATTGAAGGGGTGTTATTCACTGAGTTTTTGACGGACGCCATTCGCATTCAAAATGAGCATCATCCTGTCATGCATGAATTGGCTGAAAAGTTTGAAGGCCCGTTTGCGATGGGCGCTCTTGCATGGAAATCTCTGCCTTTTTGGTTGGCACTTGCAGGTGTGTTTTCTGCCTTTTATTTCTATTTGGTCAACCCCGCTATTGCAACTTGGTTCAAAGCCAGATTATCCATCGTGCAAAACATACTTGAAAATAAATATTACATGGACTGGTTCAACGAACACGTTCTTGCCCGAGGTGGTCGCGTTTTGGGTGGCGTGCTATGGAAAACTGGCGATCAGCGCATTATCGATGGTTGGATCGTCAACGGTGCATGGAGACTGATGGGCAAGTTGTCTGTGTTGATTCGTCCTTTGCAGACTGGTTTTTTGTACCACTACGCTTTGGTGATGATACTTGGCGTATTTTTGTTGATGTCTTGGTTCGTGTGGATTAAGCCAATACTGTGGTTGAATCGTTAAAGACGAAAAAAATAGAGAGAATCAAAACAACATGGGACTGTTAAGCATAGCGATCTGGACACCGATTATTTTCGGTTTGGTCTTGCTTCTTTTTGGACGCGATCAGCATGCGGTGGTTGTTCGTTGGTTGGCCCTTGTTGGTGCGTTGTTCAGTTTGCTAGCAACCGTTCCACTTTATTTGCATTTTGATCCTTCTCAGTCGCAGATGCAATATGTAGAACATATCTCTTGGATAGAGCGCTTTCATGTGTTTTATCACTTGGGCATCGACGGCATCTCTATTTGGTTTATTGTATTGACCGCCTTCATTACCTTGATCGTGGTGATCTCTGCGTGGGAAGTGATCACTGAACGCGTGAATCAGTATATGGGCGCTTTTCTCATCTTGAGTGGTCTCATGATGGGCGTTTTTGCTGCTATGGATGCTTTGCTTTTTTATGTCTTTTTTGAAGCGACTTTGATCCCCATGTATTTGATCATTGGTGTTTGGGGTGGTCCAAGAAAAATATATGCCGCCTTCAAGTTCTTTTTGTACACCTTGCTAGGTTCGGTGTTGATGCTGGTCGCGTTGATCTATTTGTATGTTCAGTCCGGTGGCAGTTTTGATTTGATGCGTTGGTACCAATTGCCATTGGATGCGCATGTGCAAACGTTGCTGTTTTTTGCGTTCTTTGCTGCTTTTGCGGTGAAGGTGCCGATGTGGCCAGTGCATACTTGGTTGCCTGATGTGCATGTGGAAGCACCGACTGGCGGATCAGCCATTTTGGCCGCTATCATGTTGAAGTTGGGTGCTTATGGCTTTATTCGTTTTTCCTTGCCCATACTCCCAGACGCTTCACACGCTTGGGCGCCTTTGATGCTGGGATTGTCCTTGGTGGCTGTGATTTACGTGGGCTTGGTGGCCTTGGTTCAAGAGGATATGAAAAAACTGGTTGCCTATTCTTCGGTCGCTCACATGGGATTTGTGAGTTTGGGCATTTTTCTCTTTACCCCTTTAGGCCTTGAGGGCGCACTGGTTCAAATGATCGCACACGGCTTTGTCTCAGGTGCTATGTTTTTGTGTATAGGTGTTTTGTATGACCGGGTCCACTCAAGAGAGATTGCGTCTTATGGGGGTGTGATCAATACCATGCCAAAGTTTACTGCATTTGCCCTTTTGTTCTCCATGGCCAATTGTGGACTTCCCGGTACGGCTGGTTTTGTGGGTGAATGGATGGTCATTTTGGCCAGTGTCAAAGAGAATTTATGGCTCGGCCTGGGGGCTGCAACTGCTTTGATTTTTGGAGCTGCCTATACCCTTTGGATGGTCAAGCGCGTTTTCTTGGGCGCCGTGACCAAGACCGAGGTGGCCGAGTTAGAAGATGTCAACTCAAGGGAATTTGTCATGCTGCTCCTCTTGGCGGTGGCTGTGTTGGCAATGGGTGTGAATCCCAAGCCCTTTACAGATGTCATGGGCAGCTCAGTCGATGAGTTGCTCAGATGGGCTTCATTGAGCAAAATTCCAAGATGAACCTTCTTCAATCATCATTCATTATACAAAGAGCGGAACACTAACATGATCAACGTTTCAAGTTGGATCAGTATCAGTCCTGAAGTGATTTTGTTGCTCATGACATGTGTCATTTTACTGGTTGACCTTGGGGTTAAGTCTTTGAAGCGAACACTCACCTTTGTGCTGACAGTGTTGACACTTTTAATCGTGAGTGTGATCGAGATCATGTTGGCCAATGAGGGCACTGTAAGCTTTGGGTTTTCTCACATGGTGGTCTTCGATCCCATGGGTCATTGGCTCAAGGCGTTTTCATGCTTGGCCGTGTTGTGCACGTTTGTCTACGCACGACCCTACGCGCTCGATCGAGGCATGTTAAAGGGTGGAGAGTTATTTACTCTGGGTCTTTTTGCACTTTTAGGGATGATGGTGATGATTTCAGGTAATCACTTCTTGGTGATTTATTTGGGGTTAGAAATGTTGACACTTTGTAGCTATGCTTTGGTGGCCTTAAGGAGAGACCATGCAGCGTCCACAGAGGCGGCGATGAAGTATTTTGTATTGGGTGCTTTGGCCAGTGGATTCTTGCTTTATGGTTTGTCAATGCTATATGGAGCCACGGGCTCACTTGATATCAGTCGGGTCTATGAGAGCATCTCTTCTGGTCAAATCCAGCCAAAAGTTTTGGTGCTTGGACTGGTCTTTGTCGTTTGCGCACTGGCCTTTAAGTTGAGTGTGGTTCCTTTTCACATGTGGGTGCCAGACGTCTATCAAGGTGCACCAACTGCAGTGACTTTGATGGTTGCTGGAGCGCCTAAGCTTGCTGCTTTTGCCATCACGATTCGGATATTGGTCAGTGGCCTCTTGCCCATGGCGCATGATTGGCAGCAAATGTTGATCATCTTGAGTGTATGTTCTTTGGCCGTTGGTAACTTGGCTGCAATTGCCCAGACCAATTTGAAGAGAATGCTTGCTTTTTCCACCATCTCACAAATGGGTTTTGTATTGATTGGTTTGTACTGTGGGGTTTTTGAAGGTGGAAGCGCCGATGCCGCCAATGCTTACAGCTCCTCTATGTTTTATGTGATCACTTATGTGATTACAACATTGGCTGCATTTGGTGTCATTTTGTTGCTGGCCAGAGAAGGTTTTGAGAGCGAAGAAATCTCTGATTTTGCGGGTTTGAATCAACGCAGTCCCTTGTATGCTGCAGTCATGGCCATTTGTTTATTTTCGCTTGCCGGTGTTCCTCCCTTGGTGGGCTTTTATGCCAAACTATCTGTTTTACAGGCGCTCTTGGCCTCGCAGTTGTTCGGTGCGACCTATTTGGTGATCTTTGCATTGATCATGTCCTTGCTTGCAGCCTTTTATTACATAAGGGTCATCAAGGTCATGTATTTTGACCAACCATTGACGGTTAGCAATGTCTCGGCCGCATGGGAGGTGCGTTGGTTGTTGAGTATCAATGGCCTTTTGATTTTGGCGCTGGGTCTTTTCCCTGGTGGTTTGATGTCGCTATGTGCCCAGGCCATTGTCAAGTCCTTGGGTTAATTTTGTCCTGGCCCTTTTCTTGTTGCCTTGCAGCTGGCTTTGATCTTTGATAGAAAGCCGATCATTAAAAAATCCATTATTTGTCTATTTTGTTTTTTTAATTGGCGATTGAGTCATTTTTAAGTCATAATTTCTCCATGAAAGTCTTAGATCTCCAGTGTTCACAATCGCACCAATTTGAGGGTTGGTTTGCCTCTGAGCACGATTTCCAAAGTCAATTGTCTCGTGGCTTGGTGGAGTGCCCTATGTGTGGTCAGATTGGTATCACCAAGCGCCTGAGCGCGCCTAGGTTGAATTTGCTGTCATCAAAAGCATCAAGAACTCAAGGCCTGTCGTTGGCACAGTCTAAAGCGAGCGGCTCGCCTGCTGATCAAGACCCAAATAGCGTTGAGGCGGGTGCGACTTCCTCCGCACAAGCTCCAGTGTCCAATGAGGTGGCCTTGTCCAATGATGCCCACACCTTGGAGGTCCAACAACAAATTCAAGCCAATTGGCTCAAGGTGATTCAGCAAGTCATTGCGAACACCGATGATGTAGGCCATCAGTTTGCAGATGAAGCGCGCAAGATGCATTATGGTGAAACTCAAGAGCGCAACATTCGCGGACAAGTCAGCGCCGAAGAGTCCATGGAGCTTTTGGAAGAGGGCATCCCTGTGATGCCACTGATGATCCCAGCGGCCTTGAAGGGCTCCGTTCATTGATTGAATTGCAGGATTTATTGCCAAGGGATTCTTGAGCGCTGAGGCCTTATTGCCTCTCTTGTCTTGATAGAGACCTTGACAAAAAGCTTTCAGCAGCTTCGAGTCAAGACGTATAAATAGATCCTTTTATTGTTCCCGCTTAAAGCCAATGGTTTTAACGACCTCATTCCACTGACTTCTCTCTGTAGCCAATAAGCGGATGAATTCCGCAGGCGTGCTGGTTTGAGCCTCAATGCCTTGGGACTGCATATTCTCTCTTACAACTGCTCCCTTTGCTGCTTGTGCAATGGTTCTTGCTATTTTTTCAGCCAACTCGCTTGGCAAGTGGGCTGGTCCAATCAGACCATACCAAGTACCAATAGCGACACCTTGAACACCTTGTTCACCAAAGGTCGCTACATCGGGCATCAATGTCGACCTGATCAGCGTGGCCATGCCCAAGGGTTTGAGCCGATTGGTTCTAATGTGTTGTAACACCGCTGGAGGCGTTGAGAAGGTCATTTGAACGCGAGACGCCAAGAGATCAACCAATGCAGGTCCCGAACCTTTATAAGGGATGTGAGTGGCTTGAATACCCGACTTGTTTAAAAATACCTCCATGGCTAAATGCGTCAAACCTCCACTGCCGCCAGAGGAATAACTGATTTCGCCAGGATGGGATTTGGCAAACGCCAGCAATGCTGGCAAAGAATTCAAACCCGATGTGGCATTGACCACCAGGACCAAAGGCGTGGAAGCCAAAATGCTGATCGGTGTGAAGTCCTTGGAGGGATCGAAGCTGAACTTTTGCAATAGCAAAGCATCAATGAATTGAGACACGCTGATAAAACCCATGGTATATCCATCGGCAGGTGCTTGGGCAATTAAATCCAGCCCAATCATGCCAGAGGCGCCTGAGCGGTTATCGACAATCACCGACTGCTGCCAAACTTCACTTGCAATTTGTGCAAATTTTCTCGCTGTGAAGTCCGTGCCTGCTCCGGGTGCAGTGGGAACAATCCATCTGATCGGTTTATTGGGAAAATCGCTGACCAAGGTTGTAGAATTACCAGCAGCAAAGCATCCCAAAGATAGCGCAGTCGCAAACCCGAAAAAGCATAGTTTTTGAAAACCTTGAGAGGGTGTTTTTTGATGCAGCATGAACACAAGTCTTGTTGGGTTGAGAGGTAATTTCAAATAAAAGATTGATATAGCATCATAGTTTTAAATCAATCAATAGCTTGCGGTGATCTTAAAAGCACGTGCAATGGGTTGTTGTGCTTTGGTGCCAAACCAATTGTTCCAAATTTCAAGGGCTTCACCAGAAGATTCGATCTCCAGGAGTTTTTGGTTGACCAAAGCTTTGAACCGGTCCTCTCCTATCTTTAAAGCAAACCCCACATCCCTGGACTTTGTGAAATCATACAAGAACCTGTATTGCTCAGGATGGCCATCTTCTTTCAAGATCGCGGACAAGACGGTTGCGTCGGTGGTAAAGGCATCTACCTGTCCATTTATTAATTCAGAAAAAGCAAGAAAGTAATCCCGGACATACTTGATCTTCACCAAGGGTTGTGCGTCGAGTAAATTGCCACCGGCAGTGGAGGTGTTGACAGAGGCTGCCCATTTGCCTTCAAGGTGCTTGACGGAAGTGATAGAAGAGGTGTTTTTTACAATCACGGCATGGGGAGTTACAAAGTAAATATAACTGAAGTCAATTTCTTTGAGCCTGTCTTTGGTACGCGTCATTGACGTTGCTACAAAATCCAATTGTCCTTCTTGCAACAATGGAATTCTTTGTGCGCTATTCACAGGCGTCATGACTAGATTGAGGTTCATTCTTTTGGCCACCGATTTCACCAAATCAATGTCATAACCATCGAGCTGTTCATTTTGATTCTTAAAGCTAAATGGGGGCGTGGTATCGCTCACGCCCACTTTTAAAACACCTCGCGCGAGGACTTCATCGAGCCTATCGGCCATCGCCATTGTCCAAGAGCAACTCAGAAAAAGACATCCTATGACTGAGATAAAGGTTGGAGAGTTCATATTGAAATGAAGTTGTTGATCAAGCGGTAAGAGCTAGTCAGAGGGCACAATTGCGTTTCGTTTGATAAAGGTGGCATAGTTGTCACGTTCTTTTTTCATCGAGTTAAATAAACCACTTAAAGACTCAGTTTCAGCAATCAGCCCTTGCGCTTCGACTTTGCTAGAAAAGGCGGCTGACTTGGTGATTGACAACAGTTCTTTGTGCATTTTTTCAATGATCGGTGTTGGTGTACCACTGGGCGCGACCAAGCTAAAAGAGCTGTTGGTGTTGACCTCTGGGTAGCCCGCATCGGACATGTTGGGTAAGTTGGGGATGAGAGGGGTTTTGTATTCGCTCACAATGGGGATGATTTTTCCCGATTTGATCAACTGCAATCCAGAGGCGACATCAGGCATCATGAATTGAATTTGCCCAGCCAGCAAGTCTTGGTAAGCTGGTGCAACACCTTTGTAAGGAACATGTAAAAATTTTGCTCCAGTTTTTTCCTCTAACATCCTGATGCCCAAATAAGTGGTGCTCCCTGTTCCAGCAGAGCCAAAGGATAATTTATTGGGTTCGCGTTTACCGATCTCTATCAAGTCTTGTAAACTTCTGATTTTAGAGCTGGGGTGAACCACAATCACCAAGGGGCCCAGTGCACGAACGATGGGGATAAAATCTTTTTCAGCATCGTAGCTGAGGTTCTTATAAAGGCTGCCATTGATCGTGAGAGAGGTATTGGCAGACACTAAAAAGGTGTAGCCATCGGCTGGAGATTTGGCGGCCGCACTGGCTCCTATGTTGCCACTGGCTCCGGGCCTATTGTCTACAATGAACTGCTGCTTGAAGGAGTCACTCAATGATTGTGCAAGCATGCGTGCGTACATGTCTGTTCCTCCGCCTGCGGAGGAGGAGACGATGAGTTTGACGGGGCGTTCAGGCCAATTTTCTTGGGCGTGTGCGGTCAAGCCAATGAGAGAAAAAGCGATAGAAAAGGATATTGCAAGAAGGTTGGTTTTGATCATAATGGGATGAAAAAATGTTGAGTAGACAGTGTAGCAATTTCAGATCTGAGGGACAAAGCGGAACCTCACAATTCACGACCGATTTTTCTATCCAACGACAGAGGTCCTCCGCCCCTTAGCGCAATGGCCAAAGCAATCAGTCCCCAAAGCAATACAAACTCATAGCCGCGGTTAAGCCAAGAAAAACCATTGGGTAGGTATTGAGTCAAAAAGATCACCCCCATTTCGATGGTGATGGCCAAAGCAAAAAAACGGGTAAAGAGTCCCATGGCCACACACAATCCGCCAAAGAACTCCACGAAAATAAGTAAGTATACGATTTCAAGTGCTGGAGTGAACCCCAGTTTTTCAAAATTGGGTGCGACCACCTCTGCACCCTTTGCAATTTTCCCCCAACCATGGACTGCCAAAATCAAGCCGCATGCGCACCGGACAACGAGCCAAGATAAGGGCTCTAAGCGTTTGTAAACAGAGGCAAGTTGTGGAATGAAGAGTTTGGGTGGGTTGTGATCGTGATCCTTATCCTGATCGCTTGAGAGGTCTGTGCTTTTCTCGCTTGTGTTTGAGTTCATGCTAAGTCTATTCGAATTTTTAAAGAATTAGATGATGCCCTACATTGCAAGTACTTGCATGAGGGATCTTACCTATGTGTTCATTCATGCATTGAATTTTTGATGGAGGGTGAATTTAAGCGCGCTT
>Ga0114971_10000058_pt1 | contig 58528 bp, 37 predicted proteins | sample M_140625_MF_Meta_FD_87320 | JGI IMG/M metagenome (GOLD analysis project Ga0114971, IMG submission 87320) | Freshwater microbial communities from Lake Montjoie, Canada to study carbon cycling - M_140625_MF_MetaG | ecosystem: Environmental > Aquatic > Freshwater > Lake | place: Lake Montjoie... | reverse complement strand
TTATTAATATTGTTTCATCTGTAATTTCACTCTTTGACACAAATAATACATCTCCTTCTTCATCCTCAAAAACTTTTGAACTTTGTAATTTTCCTTTTTCAAGTGTAAATACTTTCCCAAATTCAACCCATTCAAAATTACTCATTTTAGCACATAATTCAGTAACTAATTTATCATTCAAATAATCAGAATAAAACCATGATTTACACGGTTCTATGTCAAAATCACTTTTTTTTATTGTTGTAATTCTGCTTATACTATTACAATTACCATTGATTTCGAGAAAATCAATTTCGGATGTTCCTTTTTTATTTTTTTCATATACTAAAACACATGTTTTAATGTCAGTATATGTAAAAATACCTCCTGGAACTATAATAATATCTGTAATATTAACTTCTTTCATAAAATATTCTCTTGTTTTTTGATATGATGAACCAGAAAAGAATTCGCCATATGGTAACACAATAATACACAATCCATTTTCATTTAGTTTGTATGTATCTAATTCTAAAAATTGAATTGGAGGTTCATCTTTTTTTAATTTGAAAATATCATCAATATTTATTTTATTATTTTTTGTATATTCATCTTTTTCAAAATTATCTTTTATTTGAGAAAATTTAATTTGTTTTTTTGAATTAAATGGAGGATTTGTAACAATTAAATCATATAACATTTTATTAATATGTGTTAAACTGCTATTACAGGCAACATCACTTGGAAATTTCTTTAATGTTAAAATTAAATTCATTAAACCATATTGATATGTATCTGTCTCAACTTCACCACCATATATAGAACAGCATAATTTAGCTTTTAGCATATTGTAAGCACAAACCAACCAACCACCTGTTCCCATACATGAGTCATAAATACTGATATTTTTCTTATCTTTGAATATTTCATTAATTCGTTCTTTTTTGTAATTCAAGATAAGTTTCATAAGTTTGCGTGGTGTAAAAAACTGTCCTAATTCCTTTGATTTACTTTTCATATATTTTGTTAAAAAGAATTCATAAATTTCACCAATCACATCTTCATTATTATCAAAATCTGCAAAATTAATATTGTCAATAACAGTATTTATAATTGTTTTTATTGTTGAACCTTCGCGAACTTTGATAAAATTAACTTCTGTATATATATTTTTTGTTATTGGATGACGCTTTAATATTTCTCCCATTTTTTTAATAATATCATTTTGTGTATTATTTCTAATATCTTTTTCAGGCATTTTTGTTATATTTTTTAAATCTTTAAAATATCCAAATATTTTTTGCAGTTCTTCTTTTTTATCATAATATTTATCTTCATAATGTTTTATATTTAATAAATCTATTTTTCCTTCTTCTTCCTTATCACTCAAATATGGTTGTATTAATTTAATAAATAATAAACTCATAATAACTTGTAGTGCTTTTTGTCCTACAATACTCTCCGATTGAAATAATATATTATGTGCTTTATCAATTACAGATAAGATTTTTTTTATTTTTTCATTATTATTATCATCATCCTTTAATTCAAAAATAACTTCATTCTCTGCTAATCTCAAATAAGATAAATCTCTTTCTATAGTTTCTTCAAATTTAGATTTATTTTTTTTAGGAGAGTTCTTCTGTTTAGATTTATTTATTTTTTTAGGAAATTCATTATCACTTGATGTATCTGATGAAGTTTTTTTCTGTTTGGATTTATTTATTTTTTTAGGTGATTCGTTATCACTTGATGTATCTGATGAAGTTTTTTTCTGTTTGGATTTATTTATTTTTTTAGGTGATTCGTCATCACTTGATGTAATTTTATTATCAGTAAGTTTTTTAGATAGAGCTTTACTAACTTTCTCTTCAATAATTTGATTAAGTGATTTATCTTTACAAATACACGGAATTTTTCTTTTTAAATGTCTGTCATAATGACCCTTCTGATTAAATTTTTCTTTACAATCTGGACAAGTATAAATTCTAACCATTTTTAACTATTATATTGAATTTATATAATTATTTTTTTATATCATATAATAATCAATTTTTTTATTAACTTATTTTTTGGTTTAAAATTGAATATTTGATTATAACTTTACATAGAGGCATCATTTGATTATATTAACAAAAATGGGAGTTCCAGGATTGATGTCATATATTTTAAAAAATTATAAAAAACATATTTTGCTCAAAGCATTACCAATTGGATGTGATTGGTTGCATATTGATGCAAATTGTTTGTTTCATCCAGAATGTTTTAGAGTATTGGATATTTGTAAAGATGTATCTGATGTAGATATATTGGAAGAAAAAATGTTCAAACGAATCATCAGATATTTAGATTATATTGAATCAATTACAAAACCTCAAAAAGGCATGATGATTGCAGTTGATGGTGTGGCACCTAGAGCAAAGTTAGGACAACAGAGGAAGAGAAGATATCGAGCAATTGATGATATGACGATTCGGAATAATATTAAAAAAAAATATGGTATGTTGACCAATAGTAGATGGAATAATACAGTAATTACTCCCGGAACAGTATTTATGGAAAAACTACATCAAAAACTTCTTACTCACTACAAATTAAAATCAACAGGTATCAAATATATCTATTCATCGTATCATACAGCAGGTGAAGGAGAACATAAAATTCTACAATATATGAAATCTAATACTACAAATTGCATAAATGTTATCTATGGATTGGATGCTGATTTGATTTTTCTCGCATTATCAGCTGGAATTCCAAATACATTTTTACTCAGAGAAGTCACACATTTTGGTGCTAAAAAAACTCCATATACATCTTTGGATGATATATGTGAAGAATTTGTTTTTGTTTCAATCGATAATACCAAAAAATCATACAATCATCATATAGGAGAACTTATTAAATGCAGAGGATTACAAATAAATACCCCATCAGATTATTCGGTTGATTTTGTATTGACTTGTTTTCTTTTGGGTAATGATTTTATCGCTCACACTCCATCGGTTGATATTCATAAGGGAGGTATGGATTATATTATCAATGCTTATGTATCCGGTTATATGAAATTTAAAAAACCGTTGATTATGTTTGAGCAATCTAAAGTGATTATTTGTTTTGAATTTCTAAAATATATATTTGAATCATTAGCCTCACAAGAACACAATTATTTTTCACAAATTTTACCCGAACATAAAGTCAGACAAGCCAATAGGTCATGTCCTTCCTCTGATTTATATGAACAGGAAGTTTGGATGCTTGAAAATATGCGAACAACATCTACTCCTGATAAGATTCAGTTGGGAGTTGGAGATGTATCTGAGTATAAATATAGATTTTATGAGCATTATACTGGTGCATCAGAATATCAATCAGAAGTTATTGAGTCGATGTGCTCACAATACATTGAATCTATTATATGGGTTGCAAGATATTATTTTGAAAGTTGTCCTGATTGGAGTTGGGAGTATGTTTATACAACTGCTCCACTGATATCAGATATATCTGAATATATGAAGAATATGAAACAATCAATTAATACAATTAAATTTAATGATGGAAAACCAATATCTATACAAAAACAGCTAATGATAGTATTACCTCCAACTTGTTCTAATCTTATCTGTACAGAATATAGAAAACAATTATCAAATCCCCATATATCTGATATGTTTCCCAAAAAGGTTAAGTTGGATATGGTGGGAAAAGATATGTGGTGGATGTGTAATCCATTACTTCCATTGATTGATATAGAACGTATTAATAGTGTGGTAGATGGTATAATATTATCTGATGAAGAAAATATTAGAAATCAAAACCAAGATATTTATATATTATAAATTTATATTTCGTTCAAACAATCTTTAATTTAATAAAATATAAGTTATATATTATTAGATTAATGACTACAAGAAGTATATTAAGTTTAAATTCAACTGGAGGGAGAGAAAGATTAAAAGATACAATTCCTTGCCGAATAGAATTTATCAAAGAATTATTAAAGAATAAAAAACTTGATCCACTTATAGATTTTGATGGTTCAAAATCAGAAACACGAAGAGATGATGCAAGTGGAGGGAGTTATGATACTAGAGTAGTATTAAAAAAAAGATGTCATGATTTTAGTAATATAATTTCACAAATTGGTGGTAAATTAAAATATATTAAGAGTGGAACTACTGGTCATACTTTTAAAGGAGAAGTTGTAGATAATGATGGTAAATTTGAATATGCGGTAAAAGTCGTAGCATATCCAAAAAAAGAAAAATATGGTGCACCAACTGATATCCGAAGACCTGAGAATGCAGAATTGATGATGATAAAATTATTAAGTTATTTTATTGTAAAAAAACAAACTCCACACATAGTATTACCTATAGGAACATTTGATACAGATATTAGCACATTTGTTAATCTTATAGAAGATAATGTAGTTGATAAAGATAATGATAAGTATGCAGAATTTATTGAAAGATATAAAAAAAATGGATATCATCAAAATGTATCTATATTGATTAGTGAGTGGGTGGATCATGGAGACCTATTAGATTTTATAAGACAAAATTATAAATTTTTTACACCAATGCATTGGAAAGTATTTTTTTTTCAAATACTGGCGGTATTGACAGTTATACAAAGTAAATATCCTGCCTTTAGACACAATGATATGAAGGCTAATAATATATTGGTTCAAAAAATAACTAAACATAATGAAATGTCAAAGTATAGGATTGAGAGACATACTTATAAAGTTCAAAATATTGGATATCAAATAAAATTATGGGATTTTGATTTTGCATGTATTCCAGGTTATGTTGCAAATAAGAAAGTTGAACAGAGTTGGACAAATGCAATAAATGTTACTCCTGTGCAAAATAGATATTATGATATACATTATTTTTTTAATACATTAATTAAAAAAGGATTTTGTTATGAGATAATAAATAGTGAATATGTTCCTGATGAAGTTAGAGAGTTTATAAATAGAGTAGTTCCTAAAAAATATCAGAAAGAACATGTACCAGAATATATTAAAAAAGATAAAAAAGCATATGAACAATATAAATTTAAGGTGGTGCATGATAGAGGTAGAATTATGATAAGTGATGAATACACAACACCTGGTCATATTTTAAAAAATGATCCATATTTTAAAGAATTTAGAGTCTCTGAATCCATCACAAAACCTGTATTGATAAAAAGTAAGAAAACAACTAAAAAATCATATTTGAATAAATTTTTTAAATCTGATTCAGATGAAGATAAACCATTAAATCCTGACGTTATGTTGGGCAATACTGATTAGATAGAATTCATCATGAATGTTCTAACTTGGTCAAGAGTTTGATTTCCTGAAAATATTCCACTACCAGAAGTTGTTAGAGAACTACGAGGAGTTGTATCTGATTGTGTGGAACCAATAATTTTAACTTCATCAAAAGAATTACTATCTTTACCATTTTTTATATAGTAAAGATTTACTTTTTCTATCGTATTATTTATCATATTTTTATTCATAGATGGCTTGTATTTGTAATACAGATAAAAATTATTAGTTAGTGAGATTATAAGAAGCACAAATAATCCTGTAATTATTAGACCCATTATCAGAATATAAAATATACTTATATTATATTTTTTATCAATCATAATTATATGGTAAAAAAATCAGATTATAATTTTATTGATTTTAGATTGAATATAATATATGATACAATATATGATGATAAATCTTGCACTACTTACCAACCATTATATAGAAAAAATATTAAACTAATTGATATCAAAGAACCTGTTGATTTTGATTATGATAATATATTTGATGAAAATAAATTCGAATATATGGGATATGTTAATAATAGATGGCATTTTAAAAGAATAAGTTCTAAAAGTTTTTCATCAACCTTATCTGTTGGATGTTATGGTTCTGGAAATATAAATAATTTAGAAAGAAAAGAATTATACAATGCAGCGATGCATCTGATGATGTCAGAATTAGTTTGTGTTGATAAAATCAGTAACATATTATTACCAGTAATGTATTTTGATATAACACCAGAAAATTTAAAAAAATCTAATAAAATGATATATGATAAAATCAGTAAATCAGAAGATAAATCCAGTAAATCAGAAGATAAATCTATCACATCCGATTCAAGATTATATGTTATGATAACCGAACAATACACAGAGATTATGTTTTTGCCTGATTTTTTAAAAAAAGAGTCAAATAATATTATTATGTGGAAATGTTTATTTTTTCAAGTATTATATGCTTTGCATAAAATTTCAGAAAAGTTTCAAAAATTTAGACATAATAAATTAGATTTAGATGCTATACGTATATGTATTAAAAAAAAATCTGAATCAAAATACTATAATGTAAAAGGTGTTGGTTTTAAGTTACCTGAGATTAATTTTGAAATTAAGATAACAGATTTTGATTATTCATATACAAGCGATTATATTAAAAATATAGATACCAAATTAACAGAAGAAAATCCATATTATGATATTCATTATTTTTTTTCTAGTATATATATTTTTTTAATTGCAGAATATGGTAAAATTCCAGATAATTTGTCAAAAATTATTAATGATATTATAATAAAGAAATATCTACCAGTTTCAGATAAAAAATTTACTGGATTACATGAAAAAGATTTTAATATAAATTCACAAAACATAATTTTACCATCATTTATTATATTAAAAAATAATTTCTTTTCTGAATTTATAACAAATAATATGGATGCATCACCTGTTCAAAATAAATCTATATCAAGAGAAAAAATGACTAAAAAAGAACCAAATACTTCTTATTTATCACCTACTGAATCAGTTGGAGATAAATTTAGGATGTTAGCAAAAAAAATAAATAAAAAGAAAATAAAAAAATCAAAAGAATATAATAAGAGTATGAAAAAAACTATTAAAGGTTCAAGAAAAAATATTACTTCAAATAATACCAAAATAGGTAGTGGTAAATTATTTAGCAAAGCCGAAAAGTATAAAAAACCTAAAAGAGAACTTGAATTAAGTTCTTCTGACAAATCAGATAATTCTAAATCAGATAATTCTAAATCAGATAGTTCTAAATCAGATAGTTCTAAATCAGATAGTTCTAAATCAGATAGTTCTTCAAACAATTCTTTGGCTAGGTCAATTAGTTCCTCTGATAATCGTAAAAAAAAATCTAAGAAATCTAAAAAATTATCAGGAGGATTATCATCTGATAGTTTTAGTATATCAGAATTTCATAGAAAAATAAAGAAAGGTAAATCAAAATCATTTGATATAAATAAGATTCTTGGAGCAAATAATATTATGAATAAAAATCAAACAACTATGTCTCTTGGTGATCTACCTCCTGGAATGGCATTACCTCCTCCGGGTATGGAAGAACAATATGATGCAAATATGGGTCAAAATATTTCTGGTGGATATGAAAATATGATACCATTTCAACAACAAATGCCTCAGCATATGATGGAGCAACAGATGATGGAACAGCAGATGATGGGACAAATGATGCCACAACAAATGATGCCACAACAAATGATGGGACAAATGATGCCACAACAGATGATGGGACAAATGCCGCAACAGATGATGGGACAACCAATGATGGGCGGTGGAAATAAAAAACAAATTAAAAAATATTGTTTTATTAAAGACAATAAAATAGTTGATGCAAGCAAAGAAGATTTTTTTTTTTAACAAAAAAAGCAACTAATGTTAATATAAGTCAATCTGGAGGAGGCGAACGTATCACCATACCATCATATAAACCCAATAATCCAAATACATCAAATATTGAAAAAGAAATATTTCAAAGCACTGCTGCGAATCAAAAACAAGCTGAACCTCAACCATTGATTGATTTTAAATATTATCAACCACCAAAACCAAAAAGAGATCCCAAAGAGCCAAATCTTATGAGTTATTTTCCAGTATATCCAGCAAATCAACTAATACAACCTCAATATGGTTATCAGAATCCTCCTATGATTGCTCAACCACTACCACCGATAATTAAAACTTATAATATACAAACAAATGGTCCAATGGATGATCATAAAGCACTAACAATAATTTATGAAGATTATTTGCCTAGTAAAATAACTGTAGAATCATTATCTTCTGTAAGTGAAAGATTACAACTTTATAAATTTATAAGATCATCTATATTTAGCAATGAGGATGGAAAGAATATTGATATTGATAGTTCCTCAACAAATAGTTTGCTGAGTTATATTAAGTTTGATGAATTAAATCCGTACAATACATATGATTTATCTAATAATCCATACAAAGGATTACCTGAAGGATTTATGATTTTCCGCTCTTGTTATCCAATAAGAAAAGACCTTCAAGCAAGTTCTGTAATGTGTGCTAAAGATTCAACATCTGTAAATATAAGAATTTATCGTATGGTTGATGGCTCAGTCAACATATTTAGAACTGCCGCATCATCAATTTATCAGTTTGATGAATGGCGTGATATTGCATTTTATGAGTATGTTAGGGAGAATATAATTAAAAGAAATATTTCACCAAATTTTACTTGCATATATGGATATTTTATTTCAGAGAATGCGACAATTGATTTTGATGAACTTGAAAAAATAAAAGGAAAAACCACTACCACACAACCTAAATATATACAAATAAATCAATCATCTAAAACAGTTGTAAATAATTCAGTATTTATGCAACAAACAAATAATCAAAATCCTCAACCATTCCAATCCCTTCCAGCATTACCTATGTTTGGTAGTTCAAACATACAACCTATCACTACACTTGTTGGATCAGCACCTCCACAACTTCAACAAATAAATATTGGTGCAATATCATCAATTGATCCAAGTAAATTACAATTAAATAGACCACAAAATGGAGGAGGTAAAATGTTACAACAGAAAATCACACAACCTATCAGACAATCTGCTGGAAATTCAACAAATCTTTTACACAATCAAAACATCCAACCTATCAGACAATCTGTTGGAAATTCAACAAATCCTTTACAAAACCAAAACATCCAACCTATCAGACAATCTGTTGGAAATTCAACAAATCCTTTACACAATCAAAACATCCAACCTATCAGACAATCTGTTGGAAATTCAACAAATCCTTTACAAAACCAAAACATCCAACCTATCAGACAATCTGCTGGAAATTCAACAAATCCTTTACACAATCAAAACATCCAATCTATCAGACAATCTGTTGGAAATTCAACAAATCCCTTACAAAACCAAAATATCCAATCTATCAGACAATCTGTTGGAAATTCAACAAATCCCTTACAAAATCCAAATATTCGTCCAATCATTCAATCAGCCGGACAAGGAACACAATCGCAACAACCACAATCACAACAACAACCACAACAACAACCACAACAACAAGTAATAATAAATAATCCAAATGCATATTTGGGTGCGGCGATGGTTACGCTCACAGAATCATCTACATATAATCTATACAGATGGGCTTCAAAAACATATGAGTTGGAAGGAAATATTAAACGAATGATAAATCCGGGAATACATACAGATAATGAATGGATGAATGTATTATTTCAAACAATATCAGCATTATATGTATGTCAGCTTCACCAAATAATAATTAATAATTTTAGTCTTAGAAATAATTGTATGATTAAAGATATGAATCTAAAAGGTCAGGCAAAGAAATTCTGGAAATATATCATAAATGATATAGAATATTATATACCTAATCTTGGATATTTGATATTATTAGATACTAATTTTAGAGATGTTGATGAACAACCAACAACTTTGGCTACTAAAATACAAAATAAAAAACAATTTTATACAAATACTCATAAAATTGATGGAAAGATAGTAGGAACACAGCTTACAGATGCGGAAATAAATGATAAAGTTTTTGAAATGTTTATTGATGCGATTAATCCCAGTAAAATGAAACAAGTATCTCCATCTGATGGTTTTGTATTACCAGGTTCTGAAATAATGAATTTACTAGGAGATATGTATAGAGAAGCTGTATCAGATGGACAAAAATCAATTGAGCCATACATAATTAAATATATGAAACAATTTTTAAATAATAGAATTGGAACCGAACTAACAGAAACAGATGTTGGAACCGGAGCTGCTAATATTATAAAAACTGGTAATAAGTTATTTAGTAGAGGACAAATACTCACATATTATGATAATAATAAATATACATTTGTAATGTTTTTATCAGTCACGCAAGGAAATGTTACTATAATAACAAAAGATAATTCGACATTTGTAGAAAAAACTGTCCCCCACACATCACTATATGCATATGGTGGTAAAATAATACAAAATATTAAACCAACCGAACCTACTATGGTGGATGATGATATGATTGAACAATATGTTATCAAAACATAATTTTTTTAAATATATTAAACATATATTTTTTTCTTTTCTGATATTAATAATGAATTATTCGGATATTGTATCAAAACCAAATTATAGAATGACACAAAATGGATTTTGTGAGCCAAACAATTCAAACAATAATTATGAAGAATTGCCAGAATTTAAAATGATTCAAAATAAAAAAAATGACATATATGGTTCATATTATTGCGGTGGTTCAGATTCTAATGGCGGAGGAAGTTTAAGTAATATGGTAATGAAAGATATTGGTTATGAATCAGAAGTTAGTAAACTATTTTTCTCACGATCCAATATAAATAGATTACAAAATAAAATAAAAACAGAAGTTCAGAGACGTTCTGATGGAAAATTTAAACTAGATGTCAATCAAGATGATACAGATATGGTGATTGCAATGAGAGCTATTTTTTTAGATAATACAAAAAATTTACCACATCATATTGTCAAACAAGTAAAAGAATTAAACAATTTATTTATTAAAATGGTTGTACCGGATATAATGACAAATATTAAACAACAATATGATTATATTGATGATATCTCACGTCCTCTCAAAACTATACCCAGACCATTAAATGTTAATAGAGCTGGTAGAAAAAGTCTTCCATCCACTACAACTATTTGGGGTTTTGGAAGATAATTTTATTATTTGTTAAAAAATATGAATTTATTTTTTAGCTTAATAATTTGTTTACTATATAAATACTTTATTCAACATGTTGTATAAAATTAAAAAACTCATTAGCTTTTTGTTTCCATGTCCAATTTTTTATTATCGCATCTCTGCCATTTTTTCCATATTGCACTATTAAATTACGATTGTAATATAAATAATTCAATGCATATATTAGTTTTTCTGTATTTCTATCTACAAATATTCCTGTTGGATTATTTGGTATAGTATTATATAATTCTTCACATATACCTACTTTTGTTGATATCCAACATCTACCACATGCAGATGCTTCTAAAATTTGATTTGGCGTACCTTCAGCTAAACTAAAACAAATTATTATATCAATATTTTTAATATAATTTGGAATTTCATTATGAGGTAAATATTTTCCTGTATATTTGTCTTGAGGTATAAAATTAAATTTATTATTCATTTTTTCAACAGTTTTTTTAATCATACTAAATCCTTTATTTATACCATGTGTATTAGGATTACTATTACCAATCCAACCTATATTTAATTTTTCTTTTGTATATATATCATTATTATATTCACAATATGTAAATAAATCAGTATCTACCCCATCATAACACTTATACATATTATTATGATTAAATAGTTTTTTTTCTTGTATTATATTTAAAATATATGGTGAAGCATACAGACAATAATTTATTTTCTTAAAAAAGTATAATAAATTATTATATAAGATTAATTGATTTTGTTTGTTATCATTATTACACCATAAGGAATAATCATATATGCATAAATTAATGCTTTTTATATTTTTAGTATAAAAATAATCAAGAATTATTTTATTTGAATTCCAGTATGCAAAAAATATTATATGATCGGGATTAGAGATTTGTGAATTATTTTTAATCTTTTTACTAAGTTCATTATATGTAATAATATCAAAATTATATTTGTTTACATATTTTTTAATATTTTTACTAATATTATCAAATGCCCATCCATATGAATCAATAATTAATAAAATTTTTATATTTTGTGTATTCAGATATGTTGATTCGACTAATTTATCATCTTCAGTAATATATTTTAATTGATTATTTGATTCGACTAATTTATCATCTTCAGTAATATATTTTAATTGATTATTTGATTCGACTAATTTATCATCTTCAGTAATATATTTTAATTGATTATTTTTATATACATATTTTAATTCATCATTTAATTCAAATAACTTACAATCCTCAATAATATTTGAAGTTTTGATTAGTGAAATATGAATCATATTGTTTGATAATCCATATAATATATTAAAATCAACATTATCCTGAGAATCTTGTAACAAACTACTTCTACTCGAAAACTCATCCTTGTTAGTATTTTTTATTTCAATATATATGGGTTTTACATATTTATATTTATTTTTTATCATATTAACAAAATTAATACTTGTTTCACAATAATTTTTATTATTCACAATATTATCGCTCCAAATTTTATTGGTATTATTATAAAACATACGATATTCATTATAGTATGAATAATTCTTATAATAAAAATCATTCTCATGAATAAATAATGTTAATCCAGAAAACCAAACTGCCATTAAATCATCAACATCTCTATATTTATCTAACATTTCTATTAAATTTTCACGAATCGCATAAAAATCACCATCCCATTTAATTTTTTTATTATAAGTCGCTTTTGAAGCAGTCCAATTATAATAGTTTGCTAAAGTATTATTTTTATTTAGATTATTAATATGTTCTTTACCAACATTAGGTATCTTAATCTTATACTCATATACAAAAATATTATTATATTTTTTTTCTAAATCTAAAATAATTTTTAATGTATTATCAGTAGAATTATTATCTACAACAATTATTTCATCTGCTAAATCAACAATATCTAATATACATTTTTCTATGGTATCTTGTTCATTTTTTATTCTTAGTAAAAATGAGTAACCATTTTTCATTATATTATTTTTTTTATACACATTCTTAATATCACGTTCAACATTATTTATATTAGTAACAGTCACATATCCTATTTTATTTGTTTTTACTATTGATGATTGTTCACTTCTTATAATATTTTGTTTCATTGTATATATTAAGAATATTTTTTTGTAGTTAAACTTATTTGAAAATTATAAAATAATTACTATAATTTGTATAGTAATTATTCTTAATCAAGCATATACACCACTATAAATGAGAAAAAAGATAAATATTTAATAAAATCTATTTACTGTTTGATGTAAATTAGAATAGTTCCGTATTTCTTAATCAAATCAATTGCACCTGGATTTTGTCCATTGCTTCTTGGAGTAATATTGTTAATAGGGTCAATATTAACTTTTTTGCCAGTAGTAGGATCAACATCAGCATATCCAGAAATAGATGGATTGTAAATGTAGTAATCAGTTGATGTTTTACCAGCAGCAATATTTGCTGGGCTGATAACAATTGCTGCACAACTAGTTGACACATAGTCTTTGAGAATTGGTTTGTTGACAACCACTGCAGAACGGAGTTCAAATGTATCATTTTTAATTTTAATTGTATTATCAACAACCACATCAACATCATTAATAGTAGTCAATCCAGTAAAATTTTGCTGAACATTCATATATTGAATTCCCATATTTGCATTTGCAAAGTTTATAGATTGATATCTACGATTAATTACAAAAATGAGTGGACCACTGCAATAAATAACAGAACGATTCTTAGGAACAATACTCTTGTGTTCAATAAACCAGTCTGCTTGGTTCATGACAGATTTAAGATTGACAGAAACACTTTGTTGAGGGATGAGTCTTACATTAATAAGAGGTTGGCTGACAAAGTTGTGAAGCGAACGATTAATTTGTCCAATATTAGAATAACCCATTCCGATTGGCTTAATAAAGGAAGAAATCTGAGAAAATATAGGGCGGAAAGAGAATACACCAATCAATTTCTTGAGTATTGTGCATTCATCCTGAACCTGATAAGTATCAGGAGAATCAAAATATGTCCAATCAAATGAATTGATAATTCTGATAAATCCAGTAATATTATCATTTGAATCAAAATCATTCTTAGAATAATATCTTCCTTGTCTGAGAGACATCACATTTTTCCATAATTCAATCTGGATTTTAAATCTCTTGAGAAGATTGACAATTGGGGTTTCGTCAGTAAAATACGAGAGACTATTAGGATCTCTGGATATCGCAACAGAAAGGTCAGTATCAGCATCAAGCTCACCTGGAAGATAGTTATCATTTGTATTCATATATTTACGCATATAAAATTGCGATCGTTGAACAATCATACGACCAATATTCGAATATAACATACGTTTTTCAAAATCATCAATCTTGTTCAAGAACATAGCAACAATAACAGGGTGGATGTGAAGTTGAACATTATGATAGTTGCTATCATATTTGCCCAAAAGTGCTTCAGGAGCACAGTCACGATACATAACCAGATTATTTTTAACTGCAGCATGGAGTGATCGGCTATGTTCGAACAATCTAGCAATTTCATTGAGAGATGACTGATCGGTTGCTTTAATATCAATTTGCGAACCAACATATGAAGAAAGTCCTAAGAATTTAGACATATCAGTGTATCCAAGGTCTTGATTATACATGTATGGACCCTCAATATCACCCTTCAAAACATATCTAATAAATGCTTCCTTTTCAGTTTGAGAGAAACCATGCTTAGAAGCATACTTGATACCAGCAGAGGCAATCTCGCCAGGTTCAGACAGATTAGTAGCTAAGAGTTTCTGAGTAAATTTCTTGATAAATTTAGAAAGTTTATTACGAGCCTCCACATACTTTTCCATAAAAGCATCAACTTCACTTTTTGATTTGCCTTGCGTCTTAAGAAGAGCAGCAACTTGCTCAGTTTTCATTCCATTTGTAAGATAGAATTTGAATTCATCTTGCTGAGAATTTTTGCTCGAATCATCCGCGGGTTTTGTATTCATTCTAGTAGAATCCATTCAGATATAATTATATATTTGATAAAAAAATATTCAAAAATAATATTTTTATATTTATATTTATATTTAATAAAAAAAATGCACTTATACTTTATTATTTATTTTATCTAACATATAAGTTATTTTTTTCTTTATCAATCCTGATAAAATTTTTTTTGGTTCATCTGTAGTTTGATCATCTGTTTTATCAATTTTTAATATTGATTCTATATTTTTAATCTCTGCCGAATATCCTTCAAAAATATTCACACAATCTTGTATTTTATCATCATATATTAGATTTCTTATTAATTTATTAGCTTTAATAAAATCTTCAATGTTCATATTTTTTATACAATTATTTGAATTAACAATATTTCTCTTATTAATTCTTCTAATAGATGTTCTATTCAAATCGTCAGGAAAATCTAATTTACGCTTTAACCATTCAATATTAGTAAATGAATTAGATGTTGTGAGTATATATGATGGTATCGCACAAGTCAGTATGCCGTGAACCTGAGGCATATCCCAATTTTGATCACTATATATATAGTTTTCAATCAAATCACCCTTTGATATAACTTTAGCAATTCTTTCTGTTGTATCATATATAGATTTATTTTGTTTATTATCATTTAATATTTTTATATAATTTTGTTGCATCATCAAAGGAATTATAACTTTTTCACTCTCATATAATCTCAAACAATCACTAATATTTTTATAATTAGTAATTAATTCAGATGTTGATGAAAATATATCAAGATTTAAATCTTTTTTCTTAGAAATATTAATATAATTCTCAATATCTTCCACTGACAATGAGTCTGTATAATTAGATTTTAAATCTTGTAAAACTAATAATAAACGTCTAAAATCTTTTTGGATATTATTAAGCAAAAAGTCAACAGCTTCTTCATCAACAAATTTAATATCTTCTTTAACCGCAACAATACCTAATAATTTTTTAAGACTATCTGTAGATGGTTGTTTGAAATATATTATCTTTGTATTAGTTTTTAAAATAGATGTAATTTTACTATGTTTTCCATCAGATACAAATATAATCGGAAAATCCCAATTATCATCATTATATTTAAATAATGACAATATGAAGTTTTTTTCTACCTGAGAACTAACTGATTCTAAATTATCTATAATCAATACTGGTTTTTTACAACCATTACCAAGAATTTTGTCAAATATATTTATAGATTTTATAAGACTCTCAATCATTGCATCTATATCTTTATTTGAACCTAATGTATTAAAATTAAATAGCTTAACATTATATTTTAAATCACTAAGAATTGTGCTGATAGTTGATGATTTTCCTACTCCATGATCGCCAATAATAATCATACTACTACATTGATCATCAGATCGTTGCTTTTTACATAAATTTTTAGTTATCAATGATGAATTATTATCAGATTCTATTTCATCACTATCAATCAATACATTATTATTCTTTTTTCTTTTGTGTGGAACTAATAATCTTTTTTTCTTATTAGTATTATAATTATTCAACCAATCAATAATATCATATATTTGTTGTTTGTTTCCAATAATATCATATTTTGTTTTAGGTTTATATTTTTCTGTCCAACACATAAAATCTTTAGACATATTATTAATATTAAATGTATTATTTATTTATATAAAAATTAAATAACTTTTTCAATTTTTATTCTATGAGAATATTGATTGATTAAATTCATCAATTTCTTCAACTGATTCATCACTATCAGACAAACAAATTATTTGATTATCTTCCTTTTTAAAAAAATCTTCAGTAAGTAATATTTCATTTGTAAAAACAGTTTTATTAATATTATAATAAAAAGGTTTTAATTTATTGTTAGTTAAATGAACAAGATTACAATCTGACACACAATCTCCATAATTTAAATCCTTAATACATATATTATGAGTTTTAATACATGCACCAAATTTACAATTATATCCTCCAGTGCATTTGTTTCTTGCACACAACTCACACATTTTTGTAAATGTAAGTAATGATTTATATAATGAATGATTTTTTTGTAAATCAATATCTGATAAATCAGATGAACTAAATAATTTATAAATATATTGTCTAGAAAAATCTACATTTTGATCTTCAAGCGAATGTGCATACAAACACTTGTTAGCATATGAGCAAATTCCATTTGTGATAATATTATGACAAAGTATTTTTTTATGATTTTTATTATCTTTTTTTTTAATCAAACTATTATCTGATATATAATTAACATCATTTTTTCTTTTTGTATTTTTTTCAACAACTTGCCATGAATCGTCAACATATTTATTTGACTCTATGATATTTCTTTGCATTAGTATTAACAAATATAATATTATTCTTAAACTATTTTTATAGCATAATATATGGATGAATATAATTTATTAAAAAAATATAAAAAATTTGTTTTAAAAAAGCAATACAAAAAATGTATGGTGGGTGGTAGTGGTAAGACAGAAAGCCAAGCATACGCATCAATAGGAGTTGGAATACCAGATGAATTAGAACCACCTGAAGAAGTATCAAATAATTCTGAAGAAATATCTGTTGAAGAAATTTTATCAGAAGACAAATTACAGACATCGCAAAAATCTCAACCACTACAACAATCTCAACTATCACAAAAGTCTGAACAATCATTACCAACATATGAACAATCATTACCAACATATGAACAAATAGATCAAGTAGAACAATTACAACAATTGCAACAATCATTTAACCCAGTTCCGATAGTTGCACCATCTGAGCCATCAAAGTTAACATTATATGAATTAAAAGTTGGAACAATTTTATATCATCCGACGTATAGTAAAGAAACATTTGACCCAGATGTATTAATTTTAGGAAAGAATAATATACCATTTTCATTTTTTACTCCTTGTTTTGAACTAGCAAAAGCACATATTGGTAATTGTGGACTAACAAATAATATGTCAAAAAAACATAAGATTATACCTAATGGATATATACATCAATTTACTGTAAAAAACAATATTAGTAAAATTTTTATTAGTCATCCGAATGAATTAACAAAAAATTATAAAAAAATAAAAAATCATTTTTGTAATAGTAATAAAAATTTTGATGGATTGGGATGTTTTTTTCCATCCACTCAATCTACCTCTCCCACACAAGATAGTTGTGTGCCCTCAAATCAAGCAAAGTTTTGGTTATGTAATCCAGATGGAAAACTACAATACAATCAATCTTGGAATTGTATAAATATAGGTAAATTAAGTCCACCATATAATTTTAATCAGTAAAATGATTAGAATGATTAGGATAATCATATATTGGTGTAATGCAAATGGGAGTCTTTGTTTTCTCGCATAATGTTGATTTACAGATAGTATCCATTTATTATATATTATTCAGATATGTTTTTTTATCCGAATAATATATGAATGAAACTATATTGAATAATGTTATTTATAAAATGATATGTATTTTTCGAACAGATGATTCTAAAGATATAAATGGTAAATCTTATCCAAAACCTAATGATTTGATTGCTGAATTTACAGGAAAAAAAGAATTAGTTAAAAGATTAAAAGAAATTCAAAATAATAAAGAAGTAGCTGAAAAATCACATCCAATCAAACAACCTATTGATTGTTTGTTATGTGATGCTACCAAAATATCTACAACAAGATTTGTATTAGGGCAATATGTATGGGAAAATTCACTCGTTCACTATGTGGAAAAACATAGTATCAAACCATATGAAAAATTTATAGATTTTTTATTCAATTATATTCTTGATAAAAAAACAAGTCAAATAAAAATATTTGGAAAAATTGTAAGCAGAGAAACTATCAGATATATAAAACTAAATAGAAATCAGTTAATGATTCTTGATGCTCTGATGCGACATGGAGGATATACAAAACGATATGCAGATAAAAAAAATAAAAAAATTTACAGATATTCTGAACATGCAGGATTTTTATCTATTGATAGTAATAAAATAGATAAAATAATCGTTTCTGGCGATACAATAAGAGTTGATAAAGGAGATAATGAGATTTATCTTCCTGGAAATATTGATGATGCATTAAAATATGAATATATATTTCATACTCATCCTCCTACACCACGTCCAGGAGGTAGAGCATCTGAGGGTATGATATATGAATTTCCATCAGTAAGTGATATGCTTCACTTTATTGATACATATAATGATGGTAAAACTATTGGCTCATTGGTTATGACAAGTGAGGGATTATATAATATAACAAAGAAAAATATAGATAATAAAAAAATAGAAGTAGATGAAGATAAATTTTATGATGAAATGAAAATAGTAATAAGAAACATACATATCAAAGCAATTCATATCCATGGAGTAAAATTTACAACATATAAATTTTATTCACAAATTGCCCAAGATACACAATTTATAAATACAATTAATGATAGTTTGAACAAATTTGGACTTAAAATAGATTTTTTTCCTCGTATCCGAGACACCAAAGGGTCATGGGTGGTTGATACGATTCATTTACCAATATTAGAAAAATAATTTTTATAAATATAAATAATATAAAAAATATTTTTCCTTGCGTTGAATATATAACAATGCACAAAGAATTAGAGAAATTTCTGGTTTTTGCTATAGTAATAATTGCTGTAATATGGCTTGTTCGTCATATGATGAAAAGTTGCGGAAATGTATCATCTGAACCATTTGATGATACTGCTAATGCTGTTCCAAACGGTTATGATGTTAAAAAATTATCTCCTCTATACTCAGTAATTGCTGGCAGTGATTTTGTTGGATTACCTGAAACTGTTATTCCTCCATGGGGAGTAAATACAAATAATTATGGTGAATCTGATACTCTTGATGGAATGATGGGTAATGCTGGATTAGAATTTAATCTTTGCAGTAAATCTTGTTGCACCGCTCAATATCCAAATGGAATTAAAATGAAGCCTGATGAATTTGTATGTGGTAGCAAAGATAAATTTACCTCATCAAGCTATACTTGTAATAATGCATATCAGGATTCTGGATGCGTATGTATGACCGAAAAACAATCTGACTTTATTAATAGTCGTGGAGGTAATACATAAATATTATATCGAATTATTTGATTTACATGAATCTGATTTACATGAATCTGATTTACATGAATCCAAACAATATGTGTCTGAATCTGAGTAATCCGAATCATCTGAGTTAGAATCCGAATCATCCGAGTTAGAATCTGAGTTAGAATCCGAATCATCAGAGTTAGAATCTGAATAATCAGAATCACAGTTAGCACATTCAATAACCTCGCAATGTTTGGTATACCAAATATTTACTTTTTGTCCACATTTAAAACATTTATCATAAACTTCTGACATTTTTATAATTATATACTAATATATATTATATTATTAAATAAATTCAATTTTTATTATATTGATAATAATAAAAATATTATTATAAAAAATTTTTTAATCTAAATCATATCAATCATAACATCAGGAAGATTTGTAGGAATATTAATACCTTTATTTATAAGACTAAATGACTTTGGATCAGATGATATAGAATCTATAACATCTTTAGCAAATGTATATGATTTTGTAGGAGGAATAGGTAGTGGTAATTCATGTCTGATATTATTATGTGCTACAAATGTATTAGAATTCATTGGTTGTTGTTCAAATAGTTGTGATGCTGGTTTATGTTCAAAATATGCATATGTGATAAACCAACCAATAAGAGCAACCAATAATGGAATCAATAAATTAACTTCTGGTTTTTTATATACTTTTTGTTTTTTACCACTCTCATCTAAAACTATATCATATTCATCTTTCTCATAATCAGAATTTTCAATACTCCAATTCATATACATATAAGTGACAGTTCCTGCAAGCAAACCAATTATTATAGGATTTTTTACAATTTCCATTTTATCCGACTATATGATTGTATGAGAAATTATTATTTATAATAATATCTTATTCACAAAATTTATTATCTTGATTGTTTGATTCAGGTTTAATATCACCAACCATCTGTGTTGATTCTTTCTGATATGCTTTTTTTGCACTCTCTATCATCTCAATCAAAACTTTATTAGCTTTTTTATTATTTATTCCAAAAAATTCAGATTTTGATACTTTTTCTGGTAGTTCTTTTTCTACTAGCGGTTCATCTCCTACTATCATATTATCTGCATCTCTTTTTAGATTTTGTTCTGTATCTCTTTTTGTATTTTGTTCATCAAATATAACATTTTCTCTACTAATTATCGGAATTTCTTTTGTAATAATAACTTCATCTTTTGGTTGTTCGGATAATATAGTATGACTACTATTATTATGATATATCATTTGTCGGAATGCTGAATAACCACTATCTTCATATATACGATTATCTGCTGAATTTGATTCAATTAAAATTTTTTTCTCACCAATATCTGGAGGCGGTTGTTCGATATAATCTTTATTCAAATATTCTTCGGTTATATCTTTTAGTGGTATAGTTCTCATCAATGCATTTTTTATACCAACTTTTATTAGTTGAAAAATAATTTGTTGATTGTGTTTTATTTCATTATTTGTAAAACCATGCCAAAATAATGTTGGATGATTGTAAAAAATTGTTCCACACTCTATATAACATTTATGAATAAATTTATTAATATCAACTTTCTCATGATATCTATCTGTAACAAGCTTACAATGTTTTTCACTCACATTATATGTTAAAAGAACAATATAAGCTTTTACACAACATCTAATCAAATTATCAAATGTATCTGCACACTTACTATTATCTCTTATTCGAGTTGTTTCTGTTTCAATAATATTTGAATTTAGTTTTTTGATTCCTGCTAATACTTCTTGAAAAATTTTCAGTATACCCGGATTTAATATTGTAGGATTCTTTTTAGCTTCATTTGCATAATAAACTTCTTTACTCTGAGAATCATCATACATTGATTTAAATCCTTCATATAATTGTGGAGCCAATATATTCTGCAAATAATCAGTATATATTTTTTTAATCTCAACAATATTTGTCTCATAATTTCCTGAACCTGACATATTTATACATACATAGAATAATTATTTAGATTGTTAGACGCATTATTTTGCGTACAGAATCAGATAAACTTGATATTTGTATAATATAATGGCTAAAGATATCAAAATTAATCTTGGAGGAAAAATGGATAAATTACCTATAAAAGAATTCTCACTCAAACAATTTGTAGAACATCCAGCAATTGTTATGGTTGCTAAACGTGGTTCAGGCAAAAGCTGGGTAGTTCGAGCCATTTTAGATTTTTTTAAAAATATACCTGTTGGACTAATTATTTCACCAACAGATAGAATGAGTTGTTTTTATGGCAACTTTTTTCCAGATACATATATATTTTACGAATACAAAAGCGAAATTATAGAAAATGCTTTAGCTCGACAAAAATTAATTATTGATAAAGCAAAAATAAAAGAAAAAAAAGGAAAAAAAATAGATACGCGTTCATTTATAGTTATGGATGATTGTTTGGGACAAAAAGGTTCATGGATAAGAGATAAACCAATCCAAGAATTATTATTTAATGGAAGACATTATCATATTATGTATATACTTACTATGCAATTTCCATTAGGAATTACTCCAGAACTAAGAGCAAATTTTGATTATGTATTTTTACTTGCTGAAGATTATGTGTCAAATTTAAAACGTATATATGAGCATTATGCTGGTGTATTTCCATCATTTGAATCATTCCGACAAGTATTTGGACAGCTTACAACTGATTATGGCTCTATGGTTTTGGTAAATCGTGGTGTAAGAGAAAGTTTATTTGAGAAAGTATTTTATTATAAAGCACCAAATTTATCTAATCTTACCAAAGATGAAGCCCGAATAGGATGCAGACAATTTAGAGAATTTCATTCTAAAAATTATAATTCTAATTGGAAAAATAAATGTGAACAATTTAATGCTGATGAATTTTTATTAAGAAAAAAGAAAAATAAAAGTTTGGTAGTTGTTGAAAAAATAAAAGTTGATGAAACTAAATCATAGTATCTAGTATTGACTGATAAAATATTTGTTAATCTTTTCTTGTTTTCTTGCATCTATACTATTAACACCTTTTACCCATACAGATGATTGTGAAAACATATCCGCAAATACATCTGACACATATATTGGGTCATCTTGTTCTTGGTCAAAAGTTCTTGGTAAATACTTATATATTATTTGAGATTTTGGACACATCTTATTTGATGATGTGATGTTGATAACAATCAATATTATTCCAATAAATATAAAAATAACCATTGTTGATTTTGATATCATTATAATAATTATATCAAAGATAATAAAAAAAAATAACTAATTAGTCTTAGACTTATTATATGCTTCTTTCATTTTATTAAGTTTTTCTTGAATATCACGAGAAGCATCTGATAACTGTTTTGTAGATTTTTCAGCTTCAAACAACCTTTCTGTTTCAATCTTAATTAATTCTTTTTTACTGTCAAGGTCAAGCTCAACCTTATTAGCATTAGCTAATTTCTTTTTTTCTATCATTTGCTTCAATCTATCTCTAACTACTGTGCTATCTGTATGACTTTTTGATACTTTCTTAACTTCAGTCTTATCTTCAGTTGAAATCTGATTTGATGCAGCAAGTTCAGCTGTAGTTTTGATACTATCAGTGACTCGTTTCTTATGATTAACTTTAGAATCAGTAACAATCTGTTTGGTTCTTCCAACCAATTCATTCAATGTATTCAAATCTTTTTCTTGTTGTTTTTGCTTATGCGTCTCACTCATAATTTTATCCAATTTCTTATTTCTATATTTAACCGCATCAACTTGATTTGCATCTGCATTCCATGGATTCCATTTTCCAACTTCACCAATATAAATATCAAAATATTTGTCCTTCTTTTTTAACTTCTCTACATACTTATTTGCCTCATCCATATTTGGAAAAACACCACGAATTTTTAATCCACGAACCTTACAATTCATCACTCCCTCAGGAGATACAAATGAAGCAATATAATACATTTGATTCTGAATAGGTTCATCTTCATCCAATTTATCAACTTCTGTATATTTGTAATTAGTAGTATCTTCTTCACCTGTAGAATTTGAAGTATCATATGATACATCAAATTCTTCAATAGTATTCGATTTTAATTCTAATTCATCCATAAATTTTTATATTAATTGTTATTCTTATTCGTTTATATGATTTTTATCTGAAACATAACACCTAACAGTTGGAAAATACATATCAAATATAAGATAAATTACTGTAATTATCATAGATGTATATGTGGTTCCTAAATTGATTGCATATTTTAGTATTAGAAATGTTAGAATAAAAAACATTAAAATTTTATAAATCTTTGAGAATTGACAAAAATCCGTATACATTTTATATTATAAGATAATATAAAAAATTAATTGAGTAATTTACTGCCTCCTGAATAAAATGATGAATAAAATTTCCAATTCATATCCGAGCATATTTTTTCCCAAATATTATCTTGCTCTTTCAATTTATCTTTACTTTTTAATAATGAAAAATATTTAGCATGTTGTTCTAATTCTAATATATGAAATAATTTGTTTAACACATATGAATAATTTAAAAAATTAGATCTTGTATTCGGACAATGATAAGAAAATGATTCCTGCATATTTTGAAACATATTTATTATTTTTTCTTCAATCTCTCTTGGTAATGATATAGGTGTAGTGCCTGATACCTTACAATATATTTGTTGCAAATGTTCATAATATTCTGTCAATCTATATTTTTTTAATATAATTCTTATAAGAGGTGGTGTTATATTTTTTGGAATAATTCTACGCTTCTTCAAATCTTTTTCTATTACATCATACACATACTGTTCAATATGTGCATTTTCTTTTGACTGAAATTGATTTAATTTTTCTTTCAAATGATTACTTTTCTTATAAGGATATTTTTGTTTCTCATTAATAATATCTTTATGAGAAGGAATTTCACTTTCAATAATAGTAGTTTCAGTCTCTCCACATCTTTGACAAATATAACAACCTTCTGATTGATGTATTCGTTTTTCTATAACATATTCACCTTTTTCATCAGTACATACCGAACAATAAATTAAAATATTACTTTTTGCATAATTTGATGCATAAGATTTATCAATCAATTTCATATATTTTTCTTGCAGACTTGCTCTAGTTATAATATTAGTATTTGATTTTTGTTCAGATTCTGCAACTGGTAGATAACAAAGAATAGATTTTGCAGGAGTTATATTTGTGGTTATTATTTTCCTTTTTCTAATAGGTTTTTTTATTTTTCTACTTTGTTGACTAATCTGATTTAATATCTTAAGTTTGTCTGATATATCTGATGTGTTTGATTTGTGTGCTATATCACTCTCACTATTAGGTATCTCTGAAATCTCTGTATATTCAGATAATTCAGCTCCAGATATATTTATCGGTTCACTTTCTGTAAAATTAATTTCAGAGTCTGTATTTGAAGTATCCATTCCATAATAGATACCAGCAGTATTATCATAATAGTCCACCAATATATCACCAGTTTTACTAATATATTCAAGTAATTCAAAATTATTAGATATTTTATTTATATCATTTTGTAACATCATAATATCATTTTTAATCTTGGCTTTTAAACGAATATCATCTGTGCTAGTTGTTGGATTTGAATTAATCTTTTCTAGTGTTTGATTAAGTTCACTTAATTTTCTCTTTTTAGAAGGTAATTCATTACTTTTTTCTGAAAATTTGGCTAAATGATTGCGATGTATTTCATCGAGAGTTTGCGTTGTAGTCAAATATTTTACTTTATTTGACTTGTATTTGAAGGATGACATTTTGCGGATTACTGGTAATTAAATATAAAAATACTTTAAGTAATACAATAATTAAACTTTGACTATAATATGTTAGCGTTTTTTATGTGTTTGAATTCGAATATTATTTATAACATAATTAGATTCACTAATATATGTAGCAAATCAAATAATTTTACAAATAATTTTTAATATAATGTTCATAATATGATTATCAGATAATATTATTATAATTTACAGATAAATGTGTGAAGTTTTGATATTTTTAGACAAATATATAGATTTTTACGTTTTTTTGGTGTCTATCTCCCATCAAAAAATAATACGTATAAATATAATTGTTATTTTTTTTTCTAAATAATAAGTATATAATAAAATGGGAGGCGGTTTAATGCAACTCGTAGCATATGGTGCTCAAGATGTTTATCTGACAGGTAATCCTCAAATTACTTTCTTTAAAGTCGTATACAGACGATACACCAACTTTAGTATTGAATGTATCGAACTACCAATTGATAGTGTCCGCCCCGGTGGTCGCTACTCTGTGCAAGTTCTCCGCAACGGTGATCTTGCTACTAAGACCTATCTGCATGTCTCCACTACTGCTCTGACTGCTGCTACCTTTGGTCTCCAATATGATGCTAACCCCCTCAACAATGCTCAGGTTGGTTGGGTTCGTCGTCTCGGACACGCTATGGTTCGTAGTGTTGAGGTTCAGATTGGTGGTTCTACTATTGATAAACACTGGGGTTTCTGGCTGGATATCTGGTATGAACTTACTCACACTGAAGAACAACACCGTGGATACTCTAAGATGATTGGTGATGTTCCAGAGATGACCACCCTTGTTGGTCCCTCTTCTGCCAATGATAGCAGCACTCTGATTGCTCCCTACCACTTGTTTGTGCCTCTCCAGTTCTGGTTTAACCGCAACTATGGTCTGGCTCTTCCTCTGATTGCTCTTCAATACCACGAAGTGCGTCTATACATTGACCTTGAAGACCTCAACAAGCTTCTCGTGTGGTCTGGTGCTAATCCCCCCAACACCTCTTCCAGTATTAGCAACCCCTACAACAATGGTGCTCTTCTGGTTGACTATGTTTACCTCGACTCTGAAGAACGTCGTCGATTCGCTCAGGTTGGTCACGAATACCTGATTGAACAGCTTCAATACCCTGCTGATTTTGCTCTTACCGGTACCATGAGCGGAAATACCACTCGTCTTCCCCAGCGTCTTACCCTCAACTTCAACCACCCCTGTAAGGAAATCATCTGGGCTCACCGAGTTGGTGCTTTCAATGGAAGCAGCACTTCTCGTTTCCTCGCCTACTCCGCTACTGATGATAGTTGGGATGCTGGTCTGCTTGATGCAGCTGAAAACCTTGTGGCTGGTATGTTTGTTCCATATGCTGGTACTTTTGGTAGTCCAAGTGGAAATGAATATCCTATTCAAAATAATGAACCTCAAGCACTCAACAGTCTTTCTAACACCGATTTGGATCCCTCCTCATATCCAGAACACCTAACTATCAAACCCCATGCTAATTTGGTTGCTGGTGCTTCAGCCAATCTGGTTTCTGGTCATCACGGTGGACTTAAGTTTTACCCTCGTCACTCCTCATCTATCCGAACTCCTGATGGCAAGAGTGGTATTGATTTTCTAACTGTAGTGCTTGTCAATAATACCGGTGTTGATCTTGATCTTGATGAAGAAGTGCTTGGTGGATTTGATAGCCGCAACACTCTAACTGCCAATGGCTCTTATGCTCTCACCAACTTTTTGGGAGGTAGCAGCGTGACTGTAACTGTATCGATTGATGCTGATGGCTCCGGATGGGTTACATCTGTCCGCAATGTCAGCATCAGCAACCACTCTCTTACCCTCCGTGATGTGAGTGTGCCTGTCAACCAGGGTGCTGGTTCATCCAATCCTACATGGGTGGATACTCGTGCTAATACCAACAGCTCTACTGGTATCAACTCTCTTGATTACTCCGTCATTCAGGTTAACAACTATGGTGTTCGTCTGGATGGTGCAGGCAACATGGTTCACTACGGAAACCTCGTTCTGAACGGACACGACCGATTCAACCAACGTGAAGGACACTACTTCAACTATGTTCAACCATGGCAACACCACACCCATACCCCCGCTGATGGTATCAACGTTTACTCCTTCGGTCTTCACCCCGAACAACACCAGCCATCCGGAACCTGCAACTTCTCTCGTATTGATACCTCTGTTCTTCAATACAACATTGTTGACCCTCTCCGCAACTCTTCCTACGTTAGCGGCAATGTCCCTGTTCTTGACCTTGTTGGAAACACTAAGGTTTATGTTCTTGCTACCAACTACAATGTGCTTCGTATAATGAGCGGTATGGGCGGTCTTGCTTATAGTAATTAAATGTATGTGATGGTAGGTTCTGCCTATTTTTTCATATTCTTTTTAATTTTTAATTAATTTTTTAACCATATGGCTAAAAAATTGAACATTTTAATATTTATTAAATATAATTATATTATAATTATCATAAAATGTCTAATTGTTATTCTTGTATTAATAAAAAATGTAAAATAATTTATTCTGGTTATATTAAAGGAATATCTGATAGAGTTTATTGTAAACATCATAAAAAAGATTCAGAAAGAGATGCATTGATAAATAATGGTGAAAAAATTTGTAATGGTAATAGAAAGATTTGTCTCAATCTAATAGACTTTACGACTAATTTGAATTATTGTAAAATTTGTTTTGATATAAGAATCAAAAAAAATAAACAATCTGATTTGAAAAAGAAAGAAAAAAAGTTAGCTCTCATACAAGACAATAAATGCGGTAAATGTGAAAAAAATTATGAAGAATATGATGAATCAGGTGTCCGATATAAATTTTGTTTTGAATGTCGATATACTAGAAGTTTACTTGAAAAAGATCAAAGAATAAGAGGTATTAAAAAGGATTATAAATTAAGCGAGGAACAAAAAAAAATTAAATATGAAAAAAATAAATTAAGAAGAGAAACTAATCCAGAAAAAACAGCATTTCTTAATAAAATGAGTAAAGAAAGAGCAAAAATAAAATACGAAGTTGAATATTTAAAAAAAAATGCTGAAAGAATTCAGAAAATGAGAGACAATATGACACAAGAACAAATAAATGCTTATAATAAAAAAAGACAAATTAATACAAAAATAACACTTGGATATTATAAAAATAGAGCCAAACGATTAGGAATTTATTGGGATACTACTATTGACCAAACAATTTTACAAATGCTCCAACAAAAATGCTACTATTGTAATGGTATTACCAAAACTAAAAATCATAATGGTATAGATAGAATAAATAACCGACAAGGATATGTTGTAGATAATATCAAACCTTGTTGCAATATATGCAATATTATGAAAGGATGTTTAGATTTATCAGTATTTTTATTAAGAATTGAACATATATTAAGTTTTCTTAAAATAATTAATGCTAGAACACATACAAATATAAATCGTTTAACTATAACAGGAAACTATCAGTCTTATAAATCTAGACAAAAAAAGAAAGGTAGTGAGATAGAATTAAGTGAAGAACAATTTATTAATCTAGTTTCTCAAGATTGTTATTTGTGTGGAATGCAATCTAATACTTTACATACAAATGGATTAGATAGAATAGATTCTACAAAAGGATATGTTGTAGATAATATTAAACCTTGTTGTTGTGAATGTAATTTAATGAAAAATTCATACACTTATGATGAATTTATTGATAAATGTAAAGAAATATATCAAACACATTCTCAAACTATAAGTGGACTAAATATACAACCAACTATTCGTAAGCCAATAAATATTTATATCCAATCTGGTGATAAATTTTATCTAAATACTCAACTTCAAATAAATGCTATTCATGGTATATGGAAACCAAACATATTAGAATCTGATATATGTGGATTTGAGTCTGAGTATAATCCTAAACAATCTAATAGTATTATAAATTATACTATTAGTAGATGTTCTGATACACAAAAATATATTATGTTATCTCAATCACATAATATAATTATAGATATTCCTAATTTACCAGAAAATATGAATTATAATATTATTGGTTCAGATATAATTATTAGATTTCCTGAATCATATAATACTATAATAATCATGTTATATCAAGCAAATCTTAAAATTCATCAAATTAGATTTCAGACAAAAAATGAGTCAAATACATTTTATCCAGATAAAAATGTTTGTATAAATTTTATCAATCAAACTATAGTAACCAAACAACCAATAGTAACAAACGATATTACTTATAATATCTCACATATTCAGAAACATCAATCAAAACCTATTAAATATAATTTAAGTTCTGAAACAAAAACAAATATCATATTAGAAAAATCAATAGAATTTGTATCAACTAATAAAAAAAAGTATTTGCAATATATCAAACCATCAAAGTTTAACATACCATTAAAAACTTAAAACATTTTTATATAAAGCTATTATGCTTAAACGCACCATCATACTAAATATAAAAATGATATTTAGCACACTAATAGATAATTTTATAATTGGATATCAAAATAAAATATCCGGAAAAAAAGAGACTATAAAAGAAATAAAAAATAATCTTAAAACTATTAGTAAATATATTCGCGGTGGTATATCAAACTTAACAAAAGCACATTTGGGTGAGTTGACTGATTCACTTTCATGTTATCAGAAAAATAAATATATAGTTGGTAGGAAAGAAATAATTCCAGATACCGAACAGATAAAAATAATATATGCACCTACAAAATATAATATTCGTGTGATTGCATGTGCGGGAACTGGTAAAACAACAACAACAAGCATGCGAATCAAATACTTATTGGATTCACATACCACACCGGATAAATTTTTAGTTCTTACATTTAATGTTGAGGCAAAAAAGAGTTTGGAAACAATGATAGATAGGTTGATGGGATTTCAAATAAAAATGGATATTCGGACTATTGATGCATTTTGTTTGAAATTAAAATGTGACTTTCAAAATAATTTTGCTAATTATATTTCATTGAGTGAGTTGGGAGTGGTGGGGAGAAAAATTATGGAAACTTATGGAAGTGAGATTTGTAATCAATACAAATATGTATTTTTTGATGAATTTCAAGATGTAAATGAGGATCAATTTCAAATATTAAAAATGTTTGTCAACAATGGATGTAGATTGATGGTTATTGGTGATCCACTTCAATGTATATATAAATTTAGAGGAAGTGATCCGTATTATTGTATTAATTTTGATAAAATTATACCAAATACTATCACACACAAAATAACAACCAATTATAGAAGCACCCCTCAAATAGTAGAATTGGCTAATAATATTATTAGTTCCAATAAAGAAACCATACGGATTGAAATGAAAGCACATAAATCAGATATTTTTGGAGAAATTGATTTATCAATATATAATTCAACCAAAGACCAAATAACCGCAATAATAAAAAAAATAAAGTATTATGTGGATGAATGTGGTATGCTTAATGATAATATTGCAATACTGGCAAGAAATACATTACCATTAAAAGAAGTTGAGACAGAATTTGAAAAAGAAGGATTAGAATATGTGGCGTTGATATCTGACCCATACACGCCATCAGATTTTAAACAAATAATTCAACAGGGTAAAATTGTATTATCAACCATTCATAAAGCAAAAGGATTAGAATGGGAGTGTGTGTTTATGATTGGTATGTGTGATGAGTATTTTCCTGCACATACAAATAATGGATTAAAAAATATCGATGAAGAAAAAAATTTATTTTATGTTGGAACAACAAGGGCAAAAAAATATCTACACTTTTTTGCAAATCTTAAAGAAATACCATTATGCAGATTTTTTAATTATATATCAAAAAATTTAATAATATTGAATTATAGCAAACAAGAACTTCAAGATGATTTATTTGATGGAAATGATTCCGATAATAAAAAAAAAGAATATGCTGTTACCAAAATAATAGAAATGTTATCAGGCAGAAAAATAGAATATATGAGAAATTGTAATTTAATACCAGATAATGCGATTCATACAACTCAAATATTCCAACAACCAATCACTTATACAGATACTATAAAGAAAAATGTATTTGAATCAGATTATGGGATTTATGTAGATTATTATATGACTAGAAAAATAATGATACATAATAATCAGAAAATAAGTGATGTTGGTGCAGAACATATATTATTAGGTTTAACTATGGAAGAAAAAATTTTATATGATAAATATCAGATAAGATTTGTTGGTGGTAAGCTGATATATAATTATCCAGATACATATGATGTCGATAAAATTAAGATACTAACAAGTAAATTAGAAAAAATTATTCAAATTGGATATAATTTAGAACAAATTATGTGCATTGGAATATCTAATTATCATTATCCACCTTTTTTTATCAATAAGTTAATCCAATCATACGATGAATATAAAAATCCAACAAATAATTCTTCAGATATCAAACAATCAATATATTATGTCTCACTATGTAGAAAATTTAATACAGAAAGGCGAAGATTAGTGTATCGTAATATTTATGATTTATATGAAGAAAATTCAAAACTTGTGTTTGATAGAGTTGATGAGTATGTGGAGATGATAAAAGATAACCATATAGTTTGTAAAAAACATATGAATAAAAAATACAATATAGATGGTTGTGAAGTTTTATTGCTGGGAGAGTTTGATTATCTTAATATATCACAAAATACATTGGTTGATATAAAATGTTCAGAAAGTGATTTTAAAGTAGAATGGTTGATTCAATTGCTAATATATTATGCAATGTATATTAATTCTGAAAAAATAGATATCCAAAAAGTAGCAGTTATAAATATATTTAGTGGAAAATATCATCAAGTAGATATTCCTGTCGGATATGATTGGCGGTTATTATTAGACTATGTGGGAAACATAATATCCGATGATTTGAAGGGAATCAGAGAAGGATATTCTGAACATCAATTTATCACAGATAATATTCATATTGATACAATGATATTTGAATACAGTAAAGATGATTCGGTTGATAACAATATATATTTAGATATACAAACTGATAATCTGATTAAATCTGGATATATGGTGTTTGATGTGGAAAATAATACAACAAATATGGATATCATACAATTAGCATACATCATATATGATACAAATAATACAAAAATTAAAAAATTTAACAAATATATTAAAAATAGATTTGTTGACAACAGAGCATTTATGATAACTGGAATTACAACTGATTATTTGTCTAAAAATGGAACATCTTTTGAATCAGTTATGGATGAATTTTTATCAGATATGAGTCAAGTTAGTATAATATGTGGGCACAATATCAATACAGATATTAAAAAAATACAAGATAATTTAGAAAAATATCATGTACGTATGACAACAAATTTGTTTGAAAATATTATTATTTGTGATACAATGTCTATGTACAGAGAATTAAAAGGTAAGCCGATAAAATTATCCGATATGTATTTAGATTTGTTTGGTAAATCTATGATAAACTCTCACGATGCATTATCAGATGCAGAGCATACAGCAGAATGTTATGTAGAATTATTACAGCGGGGCGTTTGTTAATTGATAAATTTTGAATTAACAAAACTGTATTTATTTATTAATGTTTCAAAATTTATTGTATATAATAGTAATAAAAAATATTTTTGCTTGATACATATATATCAAGCAAAAATCTATATATTAACATAATTTTTTATATTAATATATTTGTTTTATTATAAATTAAAATATCATACAATCTATTACATCATTTTCAACATTATATGAATAAAGTTAGCAGGAAATCAACGAAACATAGAAAACCAAAAATTTACAAAGATTAAAACAGGCATTTACACCCTTGAAGATTTAAAATGGCACCTTTATACCAAATCTAAAAGGTTTATCCATTTCAGGAATATGTAAATTTTGGGTATGGAATTTCTTCTAAAATTCCTGAAGTTTTAGGTAAGGTTGAAATGAAAATCATCACTCACTTGCCTTTTTATAAGACAGAAGACTTTCCCTTACTGGAGTAATTCATCATAGACTTCTTACTATTCATTACTAAATTAAGTAATATAATTTATCTTTAAGTCATTTTGTCCCATTTTAAATCTTCAAGGGTGTAAAATACGCACCGCTATAAAATAATTTTCCTATAAACCTATCTAAAAAATGCTAATCCCCCCATTCCGCTCATCACTCTAAGTATATTGTGCGAGCATCCCCACATCTCAAATTTTATTCGCAAACTATCAGATTCAGTTAAAAGTGATGCAATTTGAGGCATAAAATCTATCACAATATCTGAATCAATCAAATCCGTATAGTTGGCTGAACCGCTTGGTTGAGATAATGTTGGATACAAACTAAATGAATAAAAGTATTCACCATTTTCAAATGATGGGACTTGATGTGTATAAGCAGTTACATCTCTCCAATAAGATTCTGGTTTGGAATGTTCTCTATCCCATCCATTCATTCTAAGTTTTATAGAATTAATTATAGGTTGGATTGATATCATATTTTTATATTTATCTCTTACATAATATCCAGATTGGTTCCAATTTAAAATATCAATTGGTTGCTGAGTATTTGTATTATAAAATTTTATACGCCATACAATATATTTAATCGGATCGAATAAATTAATTGGTATAATGATTACTGTTTTTTGAGATTGATTCAACACAACATCAACTAATTGTTTTGTTGTATAATTGCTAATGTTGGAATAATATTTGGTTGGAATCCAATCACGATTTTTTTGCAAATATATCGGATATGGTTCATTTGGTCGAATTAATATATGCTGAGCGTCTATTCCTGCATATGAAGTGGTGGTGATGCTGACTGGAAATGTAGCCGTCATACTGGATTGGTCGGAAACACTTACTGAATTGGTTGTATGTGTGAGATTTGTTCGGGATAAATCGATTGTTCCATTTGATATAAATCTTTCAAGTAAATATTCTAACTTGCTTCCAGCAAATCTCATACGCTCGTCATCATCCAAATATATATATTGAGCAAGAATTTCTGTTTTTAGTTTGGGAGGCTTTGCAAATACTGTGTCTGGTGGACAATACAACAATTCACTTAGTTGTTGGAGTTGAAAATTAACAATTACATCTGAATAGAGTAAATTTATAAGTGGTAAAGCTGAGCCAACATTACGATTAAACCAAAATTGTAATGGAATATATAATTTTCGTATACTACGATTAAGTTGAGATAAACAATACATTTCTGGGGTATTTGCTATCATTTGATTATAACTCCTATCTGTTGAATAATTTTTATATATACGATTTATCAAACTTAACAACATATCTGTATGTGTATCTATTGGTTGTCCTCCAATACTTACTGTAACGGATTTAATTAATCGGTGTCCTAATTCTTTCACCCATGCATATTTTGGAGGCAATTTTGCCAACAATGCATATAATCTTTGTTCTAATGGTTGAGGATTTGGATTAGCTAGCTTTCCTGATTGAGTGAGCGGTTGATAATAATATATAGGACTTTGAGATGATGGATTGAGTGGATAAGCCGTATAGGTAAAACCATTTATCAAACCATTAACTTTAACTGGATTTTGTTGAGAATAAGTGCAAGTCATAAATATTGGATTTGTTGATGAGTTGCTATCACTGATTGATGTTATATTTAATATATTTTGTAATAAGCTAGTCATTTGTTGTCCAAAAAATGTTTGCATGGTTTGACTAATTGTTGTAGAGGTTGGAGTTATATTATTGATACAAAATCTATAAAATTCACTAAGATTCCAATATGAGCCATAGTTGAGCGAACCAAATAAAAGTTGTATAATATATGCTAAACAGTATGAGGTATTAGAGTAATATTCACTATAATAATTTTGTAACAGATTATAAGTTGAATCATACAATATGCGTGATGTAATCCGATGATTGGTAGATTGATACAACAAATTTTCAATTATACTGAGAAGCATAGGATTAGATATTTGTGTACGCTTCCATGATGCATAATATCCCACATATCCATATTGATTGATTGGAAATGTTGTATCTTGGTCATACAATCCATCCATTATTGTATATGTTCCAGTCATTGTATTTAATGGAACAATCATTATAGAGCTATCAGTAGAATCACTGTTTATAGATAGTAAAAAAGTATTATGTGATGTTTGTGTGATGCAACAGCTACCACTTTTAACATTATAAGATGGGATGTTTGGTGTAATTGCTGTTTTATCAAGTGTTAAAGTTAATAGATTTCCCACACTATCATAATTAGGTATAAATTGATAAGCACCTGATTCTGAAACAGATAATTTGTTTGTAATTATAAAATTATATCTAACTGTATCATAAGCTATTCCATAAGATTCTGTAATGTTTGTTCCGGTAAGTTTTATTACATTAATTGCACTGGTTTGTTGAACGGATTGTGATGGTATCAACATAGTATTGTATGTTTGAATTTGTTGTTGTCCATTTGTCAAATACACAATATTATTCTCATATAATATTTTTTGTGGAGAATCTGATACGGGTTGATGTAGACTCACATATGGTATGGTATTTATAACATATAGATTTTTTTGTGAAACAAAATATATGCTTTGAATTGATTGATAGTAGCCGATGGTTAGTGAATTGGGTAATACAGATACACTATCAATCATACGTATTTGTTCTGATAAATTTAAAATCTGATTTTGGTTGATCGTATCCAATGGTATGTAGGCTAAGTAGTATGATGATATACTTTTTAGAGTTGTTTTGTATGATATATATATATAATTATCAGATTCACATATATCAATAATATCCGATAGAATAAAATTAGCTGATTGGGTAAATGCACCATTATAGTTGATTGGATGATATGTGGGAGTTTGAAAAGCGGGTTTTTGATTAACTGATGAATAATATTTGATACAAACCAACCAATATTTAGCCTGAATGGATTGTGAGGCAAATGACCCTGACGATTCATATATAATGTATATGGTGGAAGCATTGATTGTGGTAGCCAATATGGTATTTGAGGTATTGGAAATAATCAAACTATAATTTGTATATGTAGAATCTATATACCAAACCTCGCCTTCACCAGAAAGAATGAGAGAATTATTTGTTTGAGAGTTGTATGATGCACATAGTGATGCATTTGGAGAAATAATGGTTGGACTATATTGAGTGATTGTTTGACTTATCCCTATTCCAATTATCTCATAATAATATATCTGATTATTTGTATCTGATACAACAAATAAGTTTTTAGCAAACAAATATATGTAGGTGATTGATTGACAATATATATTGGTTGTAAATATTTTTCCATCCGATCTAATAATATTTTGTAATGAATTTACCAAATATACAAATCCTCCATAATATGTGGTAGAGTGTCTGTACTGAGTTGCTAATCTGTTGGTAGTAAGTTGTATGGGAATATTAGTTAGAGTTATCTGATAATTTGGACTAATTGTTTGTGCGGGTATCTGAATAGCTGATTGATACTTATTAATTGCTGTTTTAAAATCAACTTTCAAAATATATGATTCAACTGGAATTGTTGATGAAATGGCTGGCTGATTATCCAAATATGTTGCATAAACTATGGATTTGTTATCAGTTGTCATATATTGTGGAGATAATGTTCCAATTGCATCAAATATAGGCTGGCTAAGATTAATTGTTCCTACAAGATTCCATGGGTCTTTTGGATATGGTGGCAGTATGACGGGAGTATATAATGGTTGTGGTAAATCATAGTTAATTCCATATTCTGTGTTAAAATAAGCAATTCTGCATTGAGTAGTTTGAATTCCACCAATTGTAGCTTTTACCGAATAGTTAACAAAAATATAATTTTGTATAATATCACAAGAATTAATTGTTGATATTTCTTTATCAGAATCTATCAATCTGTATGAATTACTATACTTTATATTTTGAGCTATATGTATACCACCACTTGAAACAATCTCAAATGTTATTTTCATATAATAAATAGAATTATCTAAAGGATTATGCCAAAATGAATTTGCAGAATTTTGATACAACACATATATATTGTTTTTATTATCACAACATGCTAAAATTTGTCTTGCCCAATATAATGGTATGGTTGGTTGAGTTGTATCTGATACATCAAATTGTATGGTGATTCCACAATTTTTATTAAACGTATTATTAGGATTTATTGAGTTGGGTAATACATAATACAAACATATTATATTATTATCTGCACTATTAGATATTACTCCTCTGCTTGTCCAAAATACCATAAATGTATCATTTCCAGAGTAAAATTTGTTAATATAACATGAATATATTGGTTTACCGGTTGTATCACATAAATTGTTATGTGTTAGTAAATCTCCAACATTTATTTTTGAAACACCATCTGTATTTGTTTGTGTAAATGCATACAAACCACCTGATAAATTATATTGAATTAATAAATCTATTTTAGAAATTGCATTATTTGATATTATATGATATTTTTTATCTCCACATACATACACCACATATCCTAATATGTATGTATTGTAATCATAATAGTAATTTGGTGTATTATCATCTGTATTTATATTTGGTAGATTAGTTGTTAAATTTAACCAAGATGAATTTGTAGTATCGTATTGTATAATATTAGAATATCCAGATGCAAAATAAAAATTTTCCATATCAAAAGTCATAACAGATTTATGCCATGGTGTTGATTGTTGTAATGTTAAATAATTAGTTATATTTGTTTGTATGTTTTGGGTTTGATTGATAATAGAAGTATTAACTATTTGATGTCCATATTTATAAACAATATATAATGTAGCATCAAATGAATCAGTAGATGTAGTATATGATGTTTTTGATATTAATAATTTTAATGCAGTGGGTTCAATAACTAATCCATTAATCGATTTAAATAAAATAATATCATTTGTATATGAATTATATATATTGATATAGAATAAAACAATTTTATTTGTTCCATCTATTGTATATGAACATAATACAAATAACCAATAACTAGAATCACACACACAATCAATTATAGTAAATAAGCTTATATTTGAATTAGTGAGAATTGTATTATTATCTTCAAAAAACATTGATATTCCATAAATCCAATTTTTAGAATTAATTGGTTGTAAGATACTACCATTTTGTTGTAAAGGTAATAAATTTAATATTATTTGACTACTGATATCAAAATAATATAGAGTTATCATACTATTAGAAATAAATTGTAATAAGTTATCATTTGCACAAAATAATATGGTATGTGATGTATTGATATATTGCGAAACATCATAAAATATATTGATATAATTTACAACAAAATATGTGTCTAATAGAAAAACATAACTATTTTGTTGTGTAGAACTAGTTTTTAATCCAACAATATTATTAGATATAGTATATGTGATAAAATTATTTGTATCTGGTGGTGCACTTACATATGGATAATATATAGGAAAATTTATATTATCATATATTATTCTCTGATATCCATATGATGATGTATATTGTATGATAAAAATATATGATGATGTATCAGAAGGATTATTTGTTCTGTATATAGATGTTGCAATAGGATCATACATAATTCTATTTATTATATAACTTGTATCTGTAAAACTAGTATTATTGTTATAAAATCCAAACCCATATGTATTTACATTATTTATCACTATAAGAATATTTGATTGAGATATAGGAAAAATTTCAGCATAAGATGTTTTATCTGGTAGTAAATTTTCTGCATAAATATAATTTTGATTGATATATGGAATATTATTCAAATAAGTAGATTGTGTGACCAATACTGGTTGAACCATCAAATTAATTCTGTGTAAATATCCAGATTCTTTAATACAATATAAATAATTATTTTTTGTATCCAAACATATGCTAAGTTGATTGATAGTAGTTTCTGATATAATATTTGTATCATCCAAATATATGAGTGGTTGTGTTGTTTTCCATTCAGTCAAACTTATATTAATAACCGCACTCACAATATAAGTTTTTCCAGATAAAAGTTTGATTACCAAATATAGAGTGGTGGGAGTGGATATGATGGCTATAATGGATTCAAACAAATAATTAACTGATGTATTTAATGAAGTATAGTTGTATATGTTGCCTGTATGTGGATAGACTCCACTTGTATCAGTAATATTTATTGTAGATGATTGATTAACAGTATAGTCACCATCATCTGTATCTAAAATACTAATCAGCTCAATAGTTTTAGATTTGCTTCCCATTACTACTAATTCATTAGAGGTTGCAAAAGAACTACAATCTGTAAATGTATCTGATACCAATATATTTTTTGATAGGTTGGATTGTATTACCTGATATCCATTTACAATTGGTATTGTTGGATGCAATATATATTTGTTAATATTATCAGATAATAGCTCTGCATCTTGATTTCCAGATATTCCAGCTACCAGCATATCATATTCTACAGTTTGGGTCAACCATTCTAATATATTCTCACAACTCTCATACGCATAATCTTTTTTATAAATTATTGTTTGTTGTAAATCTGTATACAGATACTGTGTATAATTTGATATATTGGTCATAGATTTCAACAAATTGTATTGAGTGCGAGTATATGAGTAAAGCACTTTGGCTAAATTAATATAATTATTTATAACTCCATATGAGATATTTGTTGTAGTGAGATTATATCTATAAAAATCAAATCCTGTATCGGATGATTGGATGGTAGGATATGGTAGATATGAGGAGTTTGATGGGTCATTGTGATATATAGTATAAGATGGTATGGAATAATCTATGATTGTATCTGGATGAATATTTGTAGGCGTATAATATGTCAACGAATCATTTTGAAAAGCCTCACTGATGGTAATAAATGTTTCATGAGAAATTGAACCCAAATTATTAGAATATGATTCAGATATTACTTGATTATTCATCATATAATTAAATGTCTGAATGCAATATCTTTGTTGCTTATACATAATTGAAGATAATGCGTCACAAAAATAATATGAAGTGGTTTGATTTAAATTATACATAGAATTGTTGTATTGTTGGTAAGTATCAAAAGGTATAATTGAATTTGATATAAAATTATCACATATTTGATTAATATAAGTTGGTAGGTGGTTTGTCAGGTTTGTCAACATAGTTGTTGAAACAGGATTATGTAAGTTATCATAAATTGGAGCCGCTGTATTGATAATTGTTACAAATAATTCTAATCTTTGTAAAAATAAATATCTAAGTGTTTCAACCAACCACTCTGTTAGCAGATTCTGTGATATATTAGATGTTCCGATACTTCCAAAATTATCCAAATACTGATTGTCTGATGATGGATTGAGCAAATCTCCTTTACTAGACATATATTTTGTTAATTGTGGGAGTAATTTTTCTTTTCCAAAAAAATATATTGGATTAGAGGAAGTTGATGTACTGATTGATTGATTGGAATTTATAATAGTATCAGCTGTTCGGAGATAAATATCATAAATAGTTTGGAAATCCTTTTGTTTAGAGATTCCATAGGGTGAGGTAAAATGAAGTCCTCTAACAGAATCATATGTAAAATCAAAATATATTCTAACAAGTTCAGAAACAGATGAGTATCCAACACCGTTGAATATTATTGGAGAAATATTAATATATGTAGTAACAAAATTTCCAATATTATCCGAAAGTAATTTAGGTAAATCTATACAAACAAGTATGGGAACAAAATTTAAGATTGGAGTAGCCGATAATGTTGGTAGTGGTGGTTGTAAAATATATGTGGTGTTTGTTTTATAAACAGTTGATTGTGAGATAAAATTTATAATTGAACCAACGGAATTATCAATACTACTGTTTCCAATCAATCTATTTGTTAGTATTGAACCAAAATATGCAGTGTAGGATGAATTGTTAATGTTTGTCAAACATTCTGTTCGAAAATTATCGATAGCCAAACCTATATGCTGATAAAAGTATATGTAGGATTTGTAATTTGTATTAATTGTATCAAGAATATTTCCTAACAATACATACAAATCATTTGTTAGAATCAAACTAGTCCACACAGTTCCTGAATATGAAAACCCAAACATATATTGAATAGAATTTATTATTTGTATGAGTGTTTTAAAGATATCTAGATTTCCCATCATATTTGTATCAATTCGAGCCAGAATATTTTGAGCGATTGATATGAGTTGAGATGAACTTTTAACTAATAGATTCTGAGAAGATAAACTATTCATATAAGCATTATATGTGATGTATGCATCACTAAGTTGATAATTTTGATATATTAGAATTGATAATTTATTATAAGCTGAACTGATAATATTATCAAAATATAATCTAGTGGATGTAGATAATTGATATTGTGATGGTTGATATATTGTGGTTCCAGTAATTGTATCATCCAATATATGATATAACAGCATACTATCTGACATCGAACCCAAATAATATATATTAAAAGGATTGGATGATGAATTAATTAATCCAACTTCAACAAAATATGTATGGGTTCCATCTGATAAAGTTACAGAGTTGACTATTGCAGGATTTATATAGGGTATGATGGATTCTGATTGTGAGAGAATTTGTGATGCATAAACTCCATAATCTATTAGTTGGGTAAATTTAGTCTTAAGAGTATTTGATGATATATTGATATAGTATGGGTTAAATGTTATTGTAGGAGTATCTGATACATTTATTCTGATAAGATTTGATAAACAAAATACATAGAATTTATTCTGAATATAATCTGATGATTTAAAATTTGTATCAATAATTCTAAAATCTGAAGATAATTCCATACCATTAATAATATTATTCATTGTCTGATAATTTTCTAATATACATAATATTTGTGATTCCAAATAAGATTTGAATGATTGAGATAAATATATAGATAAATTTAGTTGTAGAGTTTGATAAAATTGTTTAAATACACTAATTACCCTATCCATCTCTCCCACTCCCAACTTCAAATATGCTGAATCTGAATTAATAATATTAGATGTCTGATATATCAAATCTACAAGCGAATTATATGATTCAACCATTTGATTTAATTGATTATTCGTACAATCTATGATTTGATTATAAGAGGATAAAGTAAGTATAGTGTTGGGGTATCCATTACCAACATATTTGATACCATATGTAGCCAACATATCAGACACGTATTTGACAGTTGCATCTACATATTTTAATATAATATCTGGTAACTCTACACATAAATACATTCTACCAATAAGATCAGCATTTCTTTCTATACATATATCATAACTACTACCAAAATCTCTATAAGGTCGGTCTTTAATCACCGAATCATATATGGAAAAATTAACATATCTTTTATATATATTCTTAAATAGTGTCATTTGAGGGTTACCTACCAAATATAAATCCGCAACACCTTTTGCCACTAAATCTAATAATCCGCCAGGCATATATAATATTATTATAATATTATTTTACACCTTTAGAACAGTATTATTATTTACAAAATAATTGTAAATAATAATTTATTGTAGCATTCAATATAATCTTTATTTGTTATACAAATTCTTAACAAACTGTATTTATTTATAAATGTTTCAAAATTCATTGTATATAATAGTAAATTCGCTTGCATCATATAATACAAGTGAAAAATGTTATGTGAATTAAAATATCATATGTATTTAATGCATATTCAAATCTTGTTTTTGTTTAATGATATTCTAATCAATTATTATTTTGTATTAGACAATATTACTATTCATAATTTTATTATTAATAATACGCATATGCCGCCATACCACCAATTATACGTAATATATTATATCCCACTGCATATATATTAATCTCAGTTGTTCCAGTAAAATTATATTTAGATATATAGTTTCCAACTGCTTCAACATCAGCATTAGAAGATGTAGAGGTTGCACCACTCAATGCATACTGAATAAATTGATAATTTAAAGATATTGAGTCAGTAATTATATGCGGAGTAGATGAATTTTCATCATAATATACAAATGGATCTTTCAATATTGAATCTAATTTATATGTAAAGATAGCTGGATTAAGCGTCAGATTAAACATTGAATTAGCAATACGACTAAAATTACATACACATGATGGTTGATGTTCTTCTGGAAATAAAGCAAAACTATAAACATTGATACCATCTTTGGGTGTGCGATGATGATACGCGTATGGTTGCAGATAGTTAAAGTATGACATTGATGGACTGGTATAATAGATTGATGTAGTAATATCATCAGAGCTAATAAGATTACCAGAATTATATGATACTGGTTGGGAATTGTTCCATCCATATTGATTTAATCCCATTGTTTGTGTCTGAGGAGGAGTGGATGAATTAAACCCATTTATATAAGATTGATTTTGAACTCTGCTCATATCAAATCGTATATATCCATTAAATGTCATATTAGCACTATATGTAGGATTAACCGAACCATTGGAATTTAATCCATAATTAAACCAATTAGACTTATGATATCCAGTTCCCACAACATAATCATTTCTTCTTGCTGTCCAAATTAATTCCTTTATTGGTCCACTAAAATCTAATAATATTGATTGCTGAGATGCATTGGTATCAATATTTGGAATAGTAAGATTTTGCACTGTTTGAGTCAAATATTCATGTGCAGATTGTGCAAATCTTTTTCTTTCATGTGAATCCAAATAAACATAATCTATCAATATACCTCCACTAATAGTTAGCCCACTATTATCCCATACATCTTGTAAAGATACCGAATAATCAATACCTTGAAAATTATTTAATCCGGTAAGTTGGGGAACATTTTCAATATAAGCACAATGTTCTAATTTTTTTAATTTTATAACAAAAGAAATATTTGCATATTGAAGAGAAATGAGAGGAAAAGCTAATCCAATATTTTGACAAAACCAAAAAAGTAAAGGAATAGTTAGTGTGTATTGTGGTTTAGCATTTCTATCATATGTTTTCATACCAACCACATCTCCTATCATTTTCTGATAACACAATTGTTGTCCATCTGATGATGTAAGTTCGTGCCAAATTTCAAACCAATCTCCATAATGTCTATCCATACGCTCACCACCTATCATAACATCAATTTTATCAATCAAAGCATGTCCTAATCGTTCCACCCATGCAAATTTAGCATATGGTGAATATATATCAATATAATTTTTTTGCACATTAACTGATTGAGTATAATAATAGTCATGTACCATTTGAGAATATCTGATACCACTTGTTAGTGCATCAAAAACAATTTGTGTAGTATAAGTTGGAGTAGTTTGATTATAATAGAAAAAAAGTATATCAATAAGATTTGAGTTTGATGAGCAGAGTATACCATATGTGGTTGAGTAGGAATCATTAGGTATCGGATTCTGTTGTATAAAAGTAGTCAAATCATTATTTAAAATAGTATTATATTGAGTGTATGAGATTGGTGGTGATGATAAATTGAGAGATGGTATACATATACTTAGAAGATTTGAAACATATGTGGTTGCAGAAATATTTTGTGCATAATATTGTTTGGCTGCTTTATAGATAATTATATTATAATTTGTTATAAATCCTATAATTTTATTATACTCTGAGTATTCTACACTTGTTTGCCATGCTGTGGCTGATTTACTGAGTGCTGTCGAATTACTAATATTATTAATTAAAAAAACTGGTTCAGATGATGAACCAACAACTGGTTCTATATATGATTGTGGAATCTCTGATATAGTGTTTACCTTTTTTATCAAAACTTCTGGAATATTTATTGATAAATATGTATTGCTAATAAGGTCTCCATTTTTTGGCACATTAATTGTAATTTCTTTACCAAATTCAAATTCGCCTCCATCAATATATATGGATTCTTTTGAAAAATTTGTATAACGACGATACATTATTTTAAAAAATGTTATTTGAGGGGCTCCTGTCAGATACAAGTCATCAGCTCCATATGAGACAATATTTATTAATCCACCAGTCATATTTAGATTATATTTATATAATTTTATATATCAATATAACGAAATCAATATGAAGAATCTAGTATATTTTGAGTATCTTTATTATATGTGGTTATTATCTCTTGATTAGTATTTGTTTCAGATGCATAGACTGGTTTTTTTGCAACGATGATTATTAAACATATTAGTATTATAATTATTAGAATTATTAGAGGTATTAGTATAAAATATTTGTATTTGGAATCAATACTTTTATCAATTAATTGATAGATAATCCAATAAATCATTATATTGATAATAGTAACTATAAATATGTATGTTTTATCTGCTGACCCACAAAGAGTTTTATAAACATATGATTGTGGAAAAAATAATTGAGTAGGTGAATAAGAATAGCTATAACAATTTGTTTGCATTATATTATTATTAGATATTATTTTATACAAAAACTAATGCTGCCAATCCAGATACGATGCGAAGTACATTATAACAGACCGCATAAGTTCTTAAACTAGCTGTTAGGGTAGGTGAAATGATTGGAGATAAATTAATTTGAAGTTGAAGATTTGAAAGTTGTGAGATATTGCTTGCTCCGGTTGGTTGCAATAATAGTGGATGTAGAGCAAATGAATACATATGAGTTCCAGATGTAGTGGTATAATCAGTTGTTTGATATTGTTGTGTTTGTGTAAAATAATCTGATTTTCTTACAGATATTCTAGGATTACCATTGAATAGAATAGTTTCTGATAATATGAGTGGATTACCAATTGGTTGACCTAAATTTACATCAGATAATTCAGATAAGCTGACTCGATGTTGATATGAATTTGTATAATTATACAAGTCTCCACTATTACGCAAATAATCAAGTTGTGCAATCCATACTAATAACTTACAAGGATGAGAAACTGACAAAGTAGCTATTTCGGTTGTTCCACCAATACTTGATATGGGTGTATAAAATAATTGTTCAATAATATATTCATGTTTGGATTGAGAAATCTTTACTCGTTCTTCAATATCTAGAAAATAATAATCAACTAACAAAAAACAGTCAGATAATGATAGATTTTTAATAACTGGTTTGGGAAGACTCACGCTATTGGATGTAGTTGGATAACAAACAAAACCAGATGTTTTTCCAACAATCGCATAATCTGAAACGATGGATTGTCCGGTAGTTGGAATACCATTTAACTTTCCATCTGTTATTTTTCGATAATATAATGTGTTTTGAACTGGATCATAATTTATAAATATACCCGCACATACATTACCACTTACAATTTGTTCTAAATATTCATTTGGTTGAAAACCTAACATTGCATTAGTAGTACCATCATATTTAATAGAGTGAGTGGGAGTGAGCATATAACAATTTTCTACATCATCAAATTCTACATTTATTTTAATATCTGAGTATGAGAGACATACTATTGGAACTGCTAATCCGGGAGAACGACAAAACCAAAAATAAAAAGGTATAAATAACTGATACTCATTTTTTTGTGTAGTAAAGTTTGTCAAAATATCTGTATCTCCTATCATTTGATTGTATGATTTACTGTGATTTCCATCAATCATACCAGTCAGTTCAGACCATACGGATAACCATTCACCATAATGTCTATCTATTAGATTTCCATTAATTTCAACTTCTATTTTTTTTAGCATTGCATGTCCGACTCTCTTCACCCATGCAAATTTATTTGTATATGTGGATGTGGGGGATGGGATGTTTATTTTTGGCAAGGTTACAACCAGCATAATATTACCAACCAAATCACTATTTTTTGCAATAGTGCAAGTTGAAGTTTTGCCAAAATTTGGAGGTTTATCAAAATATTGCGGAATTGGTTCAATTGTAAAATTAGTATATCTTCTATAGACTACTTTGAAAAATGTTATTTGTGGATCTCTTGTGAGAAATATATCAGCATAACCATATGCTACTAGTTGAATTAATCCACCAGTCATTATCATATGATAAGAAATTTATATATACAGAATAACGCATATATAAATTTTTACTAAAAATCATATTATATGATAAATTTAGGGCATTCTAATCGGTCCCATACCAGAAGGACTACCAAGCAATTCTTCAAATGATTGCAGTACTTTGTTTGATATTTTTTGTTGTTGTGTTTGATTGTCTGATACAGACTGTTGTAGGTCAACAGTATTTTTAGCCAACCAGTCAATACTATGTTGTTTGGTTAAAATATTCTTCAAACTAATATTTCTTGAAGAATTACTAGGAATACATCCTGTATTTTTAAAATACTCAGCAAGTGTGTTAAATTTCTGTAACAAGTTCATATATTCAACAAATTTATTTTCTAGTCTTTCAATTTTGATTAATCCATCCATAACTCGTGTTTTGTCATCTTGGCTCATATTAAGATTATTTGATGCAAGATTTTGCAATGTTTCATCAAACAACGATTTAAGCATCATAGAAGTTGATGGTGGGGCTCCACCAATTTGTGAAAAATATGAAGTTCCAGCTGGAAGTATAGCTTCTGATAAATCATTTGATATAATAGAAATATTAGTAGTACTCGGGATACCACTCATTTTGTTACTAACATTAAACAGAAATCCTTTTTGAAATGAACCTTGTTTAAAAATATCTTGATACCATTTTAAGCCATTAGATTTATTTGGAAGAGAACTAACAGTATTAGATGATGCATTTTTGTTTAAGATTTTAGGATTATTATTAATATAAGCAACCACACCTTTCAGATAATCCAATAATTTAGTATTTTGTTCAATAACTTTTCTAACATCGCTATCAATCTGTTTTGCAAGAACTTCTTGTTCCCAATTATCATAGTCTTCAATACTAACAATCCCATTGTTATCCGGAACAGTTTGTCTAAATCCGAATCGTTTAAGAATAACCATTGCAATATAAGGGTCTACTTTAGATAATTCATCTTGAGCTACATCAAACATGTCTTTATCATCAAGTGAATCCATAACACCTTTTAATCCTCTCATATCACCACTCAATACATCTCGAATATATCTCGCACAACCATCATCATCTCCATTTGCTTTAAGTCTAGCTCCTAAACAATTACTATTATTATTTTGAATTCCAGATGAATATACTGGTTGTCCATTTTCCATACGATATAAAGTACCTGCTGAATCACGTTGCCATACCTCACCAGTCACCATATTTACAGCCAAATCATCAAAAGACAAAGAGGAAGATGGTGAGGATGAGATACTATCGCTATCTTTAAAATAGTTTACAAAAAATTTCTGGTTATCAAGTGGTAATCCTACTGAAGAGCTTCTGAAGTTAGTTAATGTCAAACCAAGTTTGCTTGCAGAACCAGTAGTTTCACCAGTAGCTAAACGATAAAGGTTACGGAGGGTATGTGCATCTATATCAGCATTTGGTATGCGTTTAATATTACCTAATTGATTAGTATACATAATATCTCCAACCAATGATTTTGACAAAAATGGAATCTTATTTTCAAAGATTGTTGTATATCCACCCATCACATTAGTTTTACGTAAATTAAAACGATAGTTATTATAATTGGATGCATCAATATTATGATAATCAGATTCATCAACACGTTCCCACTTGTTATTTGCTGCATTATATTTCAATACATCAATTGTTTCTCTGTAGACATTTTTTACAAAAGGTTTAAGATTTGCCCACCTGTGAGGTGCATATACATCAGCAAAAAGTTTTTGGATGTCGGATCTTAGTGTAGTTGTACTTCCCAAAAAAGTGCTTGTTACTGTTCTAGGTGTTGCATGGTCTGATACATTTTTAGTAATCTTATCCACCAGATACTGATTAAATTTTTTGACACCATCAGCATCCGATGCAATCTCTATAGCAAGTTTTTTTAATGGTTCGTAGTCTACGGAAGGGTTAACACCAATATCTTCTGCAATTTTTTTAGCTGCATTAAATAGCTGTTGTCCATATTTATAATGTGTGTACAAGAACTCTGCATACTCTACATATGCTTCTTTGATATTACTAACAACGTTTGTTGAAGTAAATGTTGTACCACCATTTTGTGTGTCAAACTCTCTAATAAGTTTAATTGCATTTGATTTAGATTTGCTATCAAATAATATTTCTGAGCAGAGGTTGAATAAATAATTATTATTAGTTTTAACAGTATCACAGTCACCAAAAAAGAATGACATAAAATTTCCAAAATTAGGGGTTAACCACATAAGATTTCCACTGCTGATTACACGTACGTATTTAGAAAAAGTAAAATTTGCTAAATTAGAACTATATGCAACATTTAAATTTTCTGGACTCGCGACTCTACTATTTATCATAATACCCACCGTCAATGCAACCAATGTTTTGGTAATGACTTGATGAATCGTATCATCCTCTGATATACCCACCATATTTATCAATTTTTCAGATAGAACATTTTTTGATCCTATATTTTTATTTAGAAATTCAGTATTCATATATGGTGCATATTGTGCTCCAACCAAACCAGTAATCCTGACAGCATCTGATTTCTTGGTACTGAGCAATCGTACAACAGTATCATTGAGAGCTTGACGAACTTGTTGCACCAATCCTTCAGAACCTTTCTGTTTATCAACTTGTGCATGAAATTTACCAATCTCAATCAACATATCAGTAAAGTGTGGCGATACATCCATATCTGCACCCTTACTGGCAGCATCTTTATAATTTCGATTCAACATCAATTGATATAAAGGATATTTTTTAATTTGGTCAGGATCCGTTTCAGTATTCACTGGTTGAGTTGGATTACCATTACCATACAATCCTGAAAAAAAATCATCACTGTCTTTTAACGAATTACTCAGTAATACTAATTGTTTTGCAACATCAAACTTTGAGGTCATTGTAAAATATATATTATGTTTATAGAAAAAAAATAATTCATAAAATACTAAATCTATATTTTTACGCAATTTATATTTACATTTTTATATCCTGCTATATTATTTTTTTCGTAATTTATACTATAATGAAAATATTTGATAGATTTCAAAATATCAATTTAATTCAACTGGTGGTAATTATGTTGTGTGTTATAATTATTGGATTAATAGTATCCAACACACTTGTAATCAATTCATCCAACCAATCAGGTATTTTGGTAGCAATGGTGCCTAAATCTTGCACCCCTCAAGCCAAGCAAGTTCAAATCAATCCTATTCAACAAGTTCAAGCAAAACCAGAAATCACACAAGCACCGCAACCAGAACCACTCACCAACACCTCTGCCAACAAATTAGTATTATATTATACGGAGTGGTGTGGATACTCTCAACAGTTTTTACCTGTATGGAACGCACTAAAAAAAATGATAGCCAACAAATCATCTAATCTGATACTTACCCAAGAATATGATTGTGATAAATTCACCAACATATGCGAACAAAATAATATCGGAGGATTTCCTACACTCATCTTACATAAATCTGATGGAACCAAAATTAAGTATACGGATGCAAGAGATGCAGATACTATAATGAGTTTTTTGGTTCAAAATAATGCTATCTAAATTAATATATTAGCTCAAATAATACTATTTGTGAAATTTATCATATAATTTTTGCCCCAAATCTTTTAAACTTTTTTTTTCTTCTATGTGTTCAAACATATAGTTGGGCACATCCCCTCTTCCATAAACCAATCCATATAATCCACCACATATACCTCCCACTACACTATCACCTGGATGCAACATTGCATAAAATATTAATTTTTCCCATACACCATCTGAATACAACAAACAATCATACGCCATAATGAGAGCACAAAATCCACCCACACCCACTATATTATTATCTGAATCATCAGCTACAAACATATCATAATAATATTTGAATCTAATCAAAGGGTGACGAGTCGCACGGCTCTCTGCTCTCTTTCCATCCACAAATCTAGTAGTTAGATATTTGTTCCAATATTTGATATATTTCAAATAATCACCTATTTGCTGATTACTTTTAAAATTAATATATTTTTTAATCTTTTCTGATTCTAAAATATCAATTAAAAGTTTTATCCATTCATTAATCCCAACTTTTCGGATAGCCAATGAGACAAAAAATGCTACACTAAATCCTGCCAAATAACCAATCACTGAATTATTAGTTAGACGACTTGTTTGAATCGCACATTCTATCAAATTATCTAAATCTTCTATCTGATACAAAGCCATACCGATGCATATATTTCTAGCCACACAACTATTATTATTACTTTTTGTATCATATGGTAGTATTCGGGCATCAGATTTATCGGTAAATTTCTCAATATATGATTCAGTATTTGATTTAACTCGTCTCCAAATATTATTTTTCTCATCCTTTACAATACGATTATGTGTGGAAGCAAGATTATTTTTTATACAAAGTATAAATTTTTCATCTACTTTTTTTTTGTATGATAACATACCGATACCAATACTTTGTGCATACAATGTAGTTGCAGATACTACCCATTCATTCAAACTAATACTATTAACCCCACCCAGATGTATGAAATTATTCACACACTCGCTCACAGTAGATAAATCAAGAATTTTATTTTTTGATTCATTAACTATTATTTTCTCTATCCCATAACTGATTGTATCAGCCAATGCGTATACGTATAGGCAATCAATATATGTGTTATTCATTTATATTATATGCATATAATAATTCGTGTTTATCCGAGACTTAAAAATATATATAACTATATCAAATATGTGTGAGGAAGTATTTGATATAGATTCTATAGTAAGTAAACTTGCTGCTAAATCTAAAAAAAATAAACCTGATAAGCAATCAGATAATATTGAGATAGATGATGCTCAAAATGATTTATCATATGGGATGCCTGATTATTATAAAATAATGGGATGCACATCAAAGGATTCTGATGAAGAGATTAAAAAAAAATGCAAATACAAGTTAGCAAAATTTCATCCAGATAAAATGCTTCCAACTCTGAGTGGCTTACCACCTGCACAAAGACAGGTAGAGCAAAAATTATATGAATCTCAATATAAATTGGTTAGAGAAGCATATAAGATATTAAATGATAGTGAGGCAAGAAAATATTATGATTTGCAGAAAAAAACAATTGATTCAAAGAATTTTGCCAAACAAAAATTGTCATTTGATAATTTTATAAAGTTGCAAGAATCAGAAAAATCCAAAGGAGTTGGTGTGATAGATTATGCAAAAAGTGTAGCTGATATGGATAAAAAACATAATTTTGATAGAGAGAAATTTGAAAGAGAAAAAAAAATAAAATTTGGAAAAGATGATATTGCTAAGAAGATTTCAGATTTAGAACAAGAAAGAGAACAACAAGATATGGAATATCCTAAGAATAAATTTGAAAAAAAAGCATTTTCTGTTGGAGAATTTAACAAACAATGGGATATGTGTAATAAGAAACCAAAATCAGATAAAAAAAATAGTGGTTTGATATTATGGGATGGTATTGCGGCTGGTAATGACGAGGGAGCAAATTCTATGAATTATGTTGATATTAATTCTAATTATGAGAGTTTGTATGATGATGATAGGCATGGTAATCAATTATTTGCATCAACTGTTTCAACAGAGTCTGAATATTCAGATCAGAGTAGTGATGAGATAAATTTCAAACAAACTGATTATTACGAGTCTCACAATAAGGGTAAAAGTAAGGATGAAATTAATAAAAAGCTAAAAGAGATGATGGATGATAGAAATACATATGATAAAAGATGTGAGTTAGAAGGAATTGGAATGATGGGGTCAGTTACAGATAATCCATTAAATGTTTCAGCTCAGATGGGAAAAGTTATAGGGAATAATAAAATTGGTGGAACATTAGAATATAAGAAAAAATTAGACAAAGATTTGGTTAATGCTTATAAGAATTTGTTAAATGAATCTAACTAAATAATACTATCGACTAAATAAAATGAATTCATATTATCTGTAAATAGTGTGAGTGGTTGTGGATATGAAGGCATTATATTTTTAAGATAATTTTTATCAATATTTCTGATTATATCTATTTTGCTCATACTTTTATCGGATATTATAAATATTAAAGTAAATACTGTAATACATATTAACCATATTTTTAGATATTTGACTACCATACTTATAAATATAATCTAATATATTTTTTTTATAATAATAATATAATGTCAGCATATATAAATGAATCATATGATTGCAATTCAGATAATTTTAATCCAGATAAAATGGCAAGAGCGATAAATAAACAACATAAGGATGCTAATATGAAAGCAAACAGTGATAGAATGATGCAATTAACAGATATATCAAATGGTTCTAAATATTTATCTGGAAATTTAATGCCAGATAATCCGGCGTATGGATGGTTATCTCAACAAGGAGATTTTTCATCAGGATTACCAGAATTATTTTCACAACAACAGCAAATATGTGATGCTGATAGCACTTTTTCATCTCAGACTGATAATAGTTTCAAAAATTTGGGCAGTATGAGTGAAAATAGTTATGATTTGGCTAGTAATTTTTCTTTATTGCCTTCAAAAATTAAAAAACATTTGAAAAATAATAGCACTCATATTAGTTTGATGAAAAATAAAGATGACTCAACTATTATGAGTCATCTTAAAAAATGTGAACAATGTAAAGAAAAATTATTAAAAATAATAACATCAGATGGTCATATTTTTACTGATTTGGAGGATATACAAAAATATGATTCAAAAGAGTCATCTGGTTTTAAATTTCCAGAGTTAAAAGATTTACTAATAATATTATTAGTTGGTGTTATAATTATTGTGATACTTGATATATTTTTTAGAAGAAACTAGTATTTTTTACGTAATCTTGGATCATTTTCTATACCATCCCAACTAATAAATAAAGAAGTCGCAGATAACATGATGGTTTGAATACATTCTGCATTTAATTTTTTTTGTATTATTGAAACACAATCTGATGCAGAATATTCAGGACATTCTGGATATACCATCACTACCTCATACACAATATCTGTCAATCCAGCACTATTTGCTGCCATTATTGATTCGCAACATTTTTCATAAATAGTATTATAACAATTTTCTAATGCTTCTTTTCTTTTTCTAACTGTTTTTAATAGCACTTGTGAGTTAAAAACAAATTTTTTAGGGTCTTTTTTTTGAAATAATGTTTGTATATCTAGTTGCCCACTTTGATGTGGTTTAAATTCATCTTTGATATCAAATAATGATTCTATGTTTAAGTTATTCATACTATTGTGAAAGATTTTTTGTTATATCATACAGACATAATGTTTGATATAAAATAAAAATTATAATAATATGATAATATGATTAACCATATACTTGATGATAAAATAAATATATTGTTAGGAAAATCAGATAAGAAGAATAAAACAATATTAGTTTTGAGTGGTGGTGGTGTTAAAGGTATTGCTCATATGGGAGCATTAAAGTCTTTAGAAAAACGTAATATGTTGTGTGGTTTTAAAACTATAATTGGAACATCTGTAGGTAGTTTGATAGGGCTTCTTCACTCTATAGGATATTCACCAGATGAAATGTATGATTTTATAGAATTACTTGATATATCTAAATTAAGGAATTTAGATGCTTCATCTCTGTTGGAAGATTTCGGATTGGATAATGGAAAAAAGTTAGAAGTAGTATTGGTAAAACTATTAGAAGCAAAATCAATAAAAGCCAATATAACATTTGGTGAATTATATGAAAAAACAAATATTAATTTAATTTTTACTACTGTTTGTCTAAATGATAAACAAATACATTATTTATCACATACTTATACACCTGACCTTGATATATTGACTGCATGTAGAATGACATCAAGTATTCCAATTTATTTTGTTCCAGTCAAATATAAAAATAAAATGTATATTGATGGAGCTTGTATGGAAAATTATCCAATTCAATTATTTGAAAATAGATTAGATGAATGTGTGGGTATATGTTTAATTGATGGAAATGAATATACAAGTGAGCTAAAAAATATAGAGGATTATTTATATTGTTTGATTGGGTGTTTTTTTGAAGGAATTGTGCAAAATTCGATTAATCGTTTTATCAAACAAACCATAGTTGTATCTGTTCCATCATTTGGAACAATGATGAATCTTAATCTTACTACCAATCAAAAAAAAGAATTATTCAATATAGGATTAGAATGCGGAAATAAATATACATAATATAATTGCGTACCCGATATATAAATTTATATCATTAACAAAATATATTAATGGCTGAATATTCGCACACAAAACCCAATCTAATTAGTGAGGCTGGGAAAAATTATAGTTATCAAACATCATCTACTAATATGATGGCTGAATTTATGGCTAATGGTGAAAAACTTGTTCCATCTGATGATAGAGTTTATTATGATAAAAATAATAATGTTGAAAATGAAGTTTTGGATGATGATATTGATAAATATAAAAAACCATCTCCATTATTTGCCGAACAATCGCAAGCAGAAGCTTCAAAAAAAAGTAATACATATTCGCGACAAACTAATTCATCATCAGATGATAAAAAATATTCGGCATCAGAAACAGTTCCTGATAAAAAACAATATGATACAGATGACCCATCTACATGGACATCTCAACAAACATTTTTAAATAAATTAGATATGTTGAGAAAACTAGGCGAACTTGCACAAAATGGTGTTAAACTTTCAAAAAATTATGGAATGAATGATGATTATAATACTATGAAGTTTGAGTATGAGTTGCATACTGGTATTAGAGCCAAACAGAATGCGGTTAGTTGGATGAGTGGAATGATGATTGGAATTGTTAAAGGTATGGAATTATTAAATGATAACATGAATCCATTTGATATGAAATTTGAGAATCAGTGGTCAAAGAAAGTAACATCAGATATTACAGATTATTATGATGTTTTGGGAGAAATATATGAAAAATATGCTGGGGGTAAAAAAATGGCTCCAGAGTTAAGATTATTTTTAATGCTTACTGGTGGAGCAGTATCAATTCAAATGTATAAAGGTATATCAAATTTGATGCCAAATATGTCAGACAAAATAGATACCGATACATCTATGATAAAGAATTTGCGACAAAAAAGTCAACAACCCAATATATTAAAAGAAAAGATTGAAAAGGAACACGTAGGAGCATCCAACTTAGCTGCTGAGCTACATATGTTGAATCAAAAAAAGAGTGAGTTTGATAATATAAATAATAGAGCAAATGATAGTGAGAGAATGAATAATTTTAACAATTCATTGATTCTAACTGACCAGAGACCAACAAAGCAATCTGTATCAGTTAATAAAACCAATCCTATAAATCAAACCAATCCTCAAACCAATCCTCAAACCAATCCTCAAAACAATCCATTCAATCAAGTCAATCAGGGAACTCAAATCTTACTACAAAATCAGAGACTATTGGCGATGCAACAAATGATGAATAGTATGAGACAATCAGCCAATACTGTTCAACCTGTTAGAGTACCTGATATAAAAGTTTCTACAAAATCTCCATCAAAGTCACTTGCAAAAAGTGAATCTATCGATACTATCTCTACCACTAGCACAAAATCTGTAATATCTATTAATCCAAAACTTACTAAAATAATGGCAGATAAAAAAAAATTATCTGAAAAAAGTTCATCTATTTCAACTGATTCAGAAAAATCATCAGAATTATCAGATGATTCAGACAATATATCAGCAGAAGCAATTTCTTTTGGAAAGAAAAGTGCAGTATCATCCGATGGAGCCAAGAGAGGACGACCTCGTAAAAATATGCAAATAAAAATTAGTTAAAAATTAGTTAAAAATTATGATGAATTGACTGTTATAGTTACAGGATGTATGTTAGATAATGTGATTGGTTTGACTTGTTGAGATTGAGAGGTTGGTTGAGAGACTGGTTGAGATTGAGAGACTGGTTGAGAGACTGGTTGAGAGACTGGTTGAGAGGTTGGTTGATATGGTTTATAGACTTGTTGAGAGGTTGGTTGATATGGTTTATAGACTTGTTGAGAGGTTGGTTGATATGGTTGAGAGGTTGGTTGATATGGTTTAGATTGAGGGAGTGTTTGAGGTTGTGAGGATGGTTCTGATGATAATATTGGTTGAGGTTGAGATTGAGAGGCTTGTTGAGGTTGATATTGAAAAACTGGTTTGATATTTAATACTGATGTAGATGATTCTTGTTTATTATTTTTTTCACGATTATTTCTTGCTTTTCTTTTTGAACGTCCAGAATGTTTTTTATCTTTACTGCTAGACGATTTGTCAGACTTTTTACTTTTACTGCTAGAAGATTTGTCAGACTTTTTACTTTTACTGCTAGAAGATTTGTCAGATTTGTTACCTTTACTTCTTGAAGATTTTTCAGATTTGTTACCTTTACTTCTTGAAGATTTTTCAGATTTGTTACCTTTACTTCTTGAAGATTTTTCAGATTTGTTACCTTTACTTCTT
>Ga0114971_10000057_pt1 | contig 58891 bp, 57 predicted proteins | sample M_140625_MF_Meta_FD_87320 | JGI IMG/M metagenome (GOLD analysis project Ga0114971, IMG submission 87320) | Freshwater microbial communities from Lake Montjoie, Canada to study carbon cycling - M_140625_MF_MetaG | ecosystem: Environmental > Aquatic > Freshwater > Lake | place: Lake Montjoie... | reverse complement strand
TCCGCCACCTCCTCGACGTCCACCGCACCCACTACCACCGCTTCCTCCGCCACCACCGCCACCACCCCCGCCCCCGCCACCACCACCACCACCGCCACCGCCACCACCACCACCACCACCACCACCACCACCACCATCCCGATATTGTTGTTCATGTGCTATGAAATCAATATCGGTAATAGATCCTTTGCTTAATTCAATTATTCGTGCTTTTATCTTTTCATAATTAATAGTTTCAATCTCGCGGGATTGAAGAAATGTTTCAAGCCCCTTGGAATGTAAATTAAATAATATTTTCATTATATTATGCAATAGATTATCGGTAAATTTTATACGACCAAATATATTATAAAAATAATCTTTATACATGCGGATTATAATAGAATAAAAATCAAGATCAACAATATCCGCATCAACAACATCTTGAAAAAGATCCATAAATAACATCAATATCTTTTCAATATTATCTTTTGTAATTATTCTCATTAAATTTATCATATCATCATCCCAATGATCTAATATAATCCTATGGGTCATTATTTCAAACAAAGGTTCGTCGTCATCAGGATACCTATCTTTCCATCGGAGTCGTTCGAGAACTTCAAGCCACACAGTGGGATCAAAATCATCATCTTTCTTATAGGCTTCAAATAAAGTTGGATCGAAATAATCATCGTCATCATCGTCATCATCGTCATCATCATTATATGTTTTAAATGATTCTCTGGTTTTCATGGATGTATAAGCAATTAATAATAATCGTCGTTTAGTTATGGACCATTGATTTTTTACCGCGTAAAGGTATAATTCTTCAAATTCCTCCCGTGTTAGAGGTGTATGTTTAGGATATGATAGAAATTCTGCAATTCTTTTCATAAACTTTTGTAGATGTCTTCTGATAGCGTTTACTTTGATAGAATAAACATTAAAGTTATAATCATTAGGTATTTTATTCAACACAAGCAAAAGAAAATCATATAATTTACTGTATTGTTGTTGTTATTGTTGTTGTTGTTTTTGTTGTTTTTGTTGTCGAATGTTACCACCATATCCACCTCCACCAGATAGTTTATATTGTTGTTGCATATTTTATTGTAGAAAATAAAATATTTTTCAACGATAAATCTAATTCTTAGATCTTTTTTCATATTTGTATATAAAAGAAATATGAAAGGTGAATATATAATTATGATAATATTGATAGCATTATTTGCGATGGGAATCGTTTTTGTGTTATACAAGTATTGTAGGACTATTCCTCGTGCAAAAATTATCCTGATTACCTCTTATTTTAACTCTCCTCATGACCAGCGTCAGAGAGAGATTGATGAATGTCTTGTCCGGAATGTAAAAAATCCGTGGATTGATAAAATTTATCTATTGAATGATCGATATTATCCTCTGGATTTCATCCTTGATCATAAGAATAAAATAGAACAGGTTGTCATGGTCGAGGGATATAAAAAGAATCGGCTACTCTATTCATCGGCGATTCATTTTGCCAATACGCATCTTTCTGGAAAAGATATCTGTATACTAAGCAATTTGGACATCTATTTTGATGACTCATTGAATATGCTTCGAGCCTATAATTTAGATCGCAAGTTTTTGGCATTGTCGAGGTATGAGAATAATATATTAGTAGATGAAAAAGATTCACAGGATACATGGATATTCCAATGCCCATTCTTGACCGAAATGATGGATCATCGAGACCTTGAATTTGGGTTTGGGGTGCCGGGTTGTGACAATCGCATCGCCAGAATAGCTCTTGACCATGGTTACAATGTAGTGAATCCCAGTCGCACCATTCGGACACACCATCTCCATGAAAGCAAACATCGGACTTATAGTGGTGCAGATAGGATTCATGGTGAATATCACTTTATAGCACCCACGAGACTATGAGGGTGGTGGCATGCTGACGATCTGTTGTTTCTTTTGTTGCTGTGATGGTGGTTGTGTCTGCATACTGAAATTCTGTTGTCTCTTTTGTGGCTGCAGTGGTGCTTGTGGCAGTTGTTGCAATTGTGGTGATGGTGGTGCTTGTGACATGCTGAAAATTTGCTGCCTCTTTTGTTGCTGCAATTGTGGTGCTTGTGGTTGTTGTTGTTGTTGTGGTGGTGGTGATGGCATGCTGAAATTCTGTTGTTTCTGTTGTTTCTTTTGTTGTTGTGGTTGTTGTAATTGTGGTATTGGTGATGGTGATGTTTGTATTTGCTGCATCTTGATGCCTGTCTGCTGCTGTATCTGTTGTGTGGGAGTCTTGCGTTGGAGAGGATAAACATCAGGGGTCAGAAGAGGATCCTGGTTCTGATTGGTGCATACCGCTTTTTGGGCTTGGATCTTGTAGATATCGGGATCCACTTGCAGGGTTGTATTTTTTTGTTTCTGTTGACCGATCGATTGTGCCTGTGCCAAGGAGCCAAGCGATTGGCGAGCGGCTGTGCAGCAGAATTTCTTTTCACTCGCCAGTTTGAGATTGACAATCGTCTGTCCGAAACGCACCATGCTGGCAATCTTGGGCATAAACTCTGGTTTTTGTAGATACTGAAAGACCATGGAGACCTTGTCCTGGTTCTCGGCAAAGATCTGGAGATATTCCTTATCGTGGATATAAAAGGTGTAATAATAGGTATCCAGGAAGCGGAGGGCGGTGTTATAGAAGAGGACGGTATTCTGGAAAAAGCCATAGTAGATGCCGTCTTTTTGGAAAACGAGGCGGTCATAGAAATCCATCGCATTGGTCGAGACCTGATCACCGGCCATCATCAGAGGCCGGACATCGAATTCATAAAACATCTTTTTGTTTTTGACAATATCAATCATGGTATCCAGATCCGCTAGAATATCACTCGAAGGAGTCATAGCGACTGGATGGAAGAATCTGTCCTCCTCGACAATCTTTTTCCAATTGGGCATGATGTCGGCCAGAAAAGCCGGGATCTTCTTCTTGCAAAAGGCGGGAAGGAAGGCGCGCCTGGCATCCACTGTCCACGGCTTGCTTGTCTGGAGCTTCTTTTTGATGGTGGCATCGTCCAGGCGCGCAAGCAGCGAGAGAGGTGAGATGCCCGCTCCCTTGCACGACAAGACATTATGAAGTTTCTCCACGGGGACATCGCGAGCCACAAAGGCCTCGGGCACCTCGTAAAAGGTGAGAAAGATGTAATCGATGAAATCGAGGATCATCACGTTATTTTCCTGGGCATAGGGATCCATGACGAAATTCTTCATGTTGGCGGTATCCATCGTGGAAAGGATCAACACCCGCATCTGGTTCAGGAACACATAAAGATCATAGCCCGGGATCATGAAATCCATCACACCCAGCTTCTTGAACGAGCCTCTACCCACAAAGGCGTCTGTCATTGCCACCACACCAGTCTCCAGAAGCGAGGGTTCAAAGCAGCTGGAACCGAGATTGATGATGGTGGCGAGGAATTGGATGCCTTTCAGCTTGTATTCGTTGCCGTAAACAAGGTAGGACCATGTCATGGACTGCTCGTAGACAGGTCGCATCATGATGTTGTCCGTCGTGAGATCAAAATGGACAAAGCCATATTTGGCCTGCATCATCTCCAAGGTGAGGGAGAGCTGCCCAAGAACCGAGAGAAAGAGGTCCGGTGTGAGCCGTCCCATACGGACCATATCGCCGATGGTTGCCTGGCGCGGCAGGGACGGGATCTTTTCCAGGATCGTGCAAAAATCGCGGCGCATTGTCTTGGGATCCTGAGAGGCGTAGAGACCATAAACATACCTGACATTGGGCGACCACGTCCGAATAGGATTGCCGACAAGGACGCCGACAATGTAGTTGTGAAAGATTTCAAGGAGATCGTCAATGGCATCCTGCTGGGCGGTATTGAACGAGGAAGAGAATCTCCAATCCGCATCATTCAACAGCCTGCGGATGGTATCCATCTTGAGAAGAGACGAATTGCATTTGAGGACGGTGGCCAGTGATCCCATGAATCTCGCATGAGAGATTACCGCACTGATCCCTGCCTTGTCGCACTCCTTAAGATCTGAAATCATGTTGCGTTCGGGATTGACCCGACCGGTCAGGGCCTGGCGAGGAATCAGTGCAAACTGCTTGATCGCCTTGTCCTTCTTGGATCGAATCACATTCTGGACAAAGCATCGTGCGAGCTCCATCGCCCGGCGATCCATGAATTCCGTCGAGACGTATTCCATCAATACCTCCCTCTCTCTCTCCAATAGCACGCTGGTGCACTCGGAATTGGAACAGTATTCTTCATAGTTATCCCGTATCTGTCGGAGCTCGTCGCCCATATTATAACAATAACTATCGGTGCGTGACATTCAATGTTTTTGTATCTAGGCAACAAACTTTTTTTATGTAAAATAAAAAAATTTAGAGAGAATCCAGAAGGATTTTCATGACTAATGTGCATCAATTTCTTCTAGAGAAGTGCCTAACAAACTTTTTTATATAAAAATAAAAAAATTACATTCGATTAGTATAGGCAAACATCGATGTTCGGAATCGTCTACTCTTTACTGCAATCACGAATCCCTTTTGTTCTCGTTCTCGTTGTTGTTTGAGACTCTAATATTTTTCTTAATAATTCTTCCCTTTCTTCCAATAATTTTCGGTTACATAACGTCAAAACATGCATATGTAATCGTTTACGGAGACGTGTTTTTGTGGCGCTAATGCGATTCGAATCATTTTTACTAGTTGTAGAAGCCATTGGACGCTGAAAATGTTCGTCTATAAAAGTATAAATATATTCTTCAATGTCAGGCACTGATTTCTTACATATCTCATCAATCTTTTCCTCTATCTTATCTGTATATACTTGAATTTATCATCGCCATCTTGAACAACTTGAACAAGTTTTGATGGCTCGATTTTGCATTTTTTTGTCTTATTCTGTTTTAGATCTTTTTCATTCTTCTCGCTCTCATTTGATTTTGATTGATCAGAGATATTTCGTTGTTTTCTTTTTGGTGTTTTCAATGGTTCATTTAATAATTTGTCTAATTGTCGAAGGAACTGTCCAATATCATCAGTCTTTTTGGGTTGCATTTATTTTATTTTATTTTTTATTTTTCTAAAATTTAATCTAAATATTAATGTCGATGTAATTATGGCGAAAGAGGCAGCTGTAGAGGAGGGGACAGTCGATCTTAGTGTCTTCAATCTTTCGTATCATGTAGACGAGCATGGGATACATCTCCTTCTTGGGGAAGGAGGCATGGAGAAAAGGAGAAGTTATCTGGCTTTTTTTACAAAACAGGGCGATTTCTCTCTGAAACGATTGATTGATCCACAACTGGCAGATTTCGATCAGGTAAAGGATCTCAACGTCCTGTGGATTCCGAAAGAAGATGGGATTGTGGAGTAGGAAAGTGAAAAAGCCGCGCAAGAGGTTCTCATCGGTTGGTAAACAAAGATTCAAACCGATGGTGCGTTTTTCATTCATCACAGAAAAAATGGACAATGGTGCATAATGGCATCCGAGATGCTGAGATTCCCCAATCGGGATAATCGAGGTCAGAATGATTTTGTTCACGGCATTATCATGCTGCTTGATCGTTTTAATGTCGGTTCTTAATTTCTCAACAGAATAGCTACCATCGGGCTTCCACTCGACCGGTGTCGAGAGAAGAATGAAATCAATATCGTCACCACCACTACCCGACAATAGCGAGAGATCGGAGCAATCATCCAGATAGATAATATGTAGGGAGGAATGTCTCCAAAAGGGAAGGTCGCGAATCATTTCGCCAATCAGAAGAATGGAAAAAAAGGAATTCATAAAAAGATATAGATATACTAATCTACAAGATTATTTATCTACAATATAATAAAATATAAAAAGGAATGAATCCACCGGACCGAGAGGTGGAGAATAGAAACCGTATTCGTGTCATTCGGACCTATCTCTCGGATCTTGGTTTAGTAAAATCAAATATCCGATGGTCCAGGAATTACAAGCTAGACCATGAGGCCATTCTCAAGAAGTATTCGGACCTATTTCCTCTTTATTATACGGCTTGCATTGTCCAGAGCAAAATGGTATTGGTGAATGAAGATTCTATAGGATATCATCATTCCGCCAATCATAACAGCCCCATTATGCTGAAAAAGGTAAAGAAACTTATCCAGAAAAGAAAGGATCTTGTGGATTATCTCTGTCCTGAACAAACAAAAAAATCAGAGATCCTTCATCAATCCATTGACAATAATGTGGTTACCATCCGGCTCCGTCTCGTTTTTTCGGTGCCAGTGAACGATCTGATGGTGCGCGCGGAGGTGGATATGAATTTTGATCATTGGAGGTATAGCGGAGATTCTCAATGGGAATTGATGGAATATACAATTTCGGATCGACAACCAAAAAAGGAAAATTTATGTATCCTCTCCTAGAAGAATAATCACTCACTACATGCCTCTTATCAGATCCAGTATACGTCCCGCGATCACCACTCCCAATCGCCTGGAAGATGTCTTGATATCCGCCAATGTCTGGAGTGCTCCATCACTATCCATCAGTGACGATCGTGTGGGAAAGGTCTCTATAATCTTGGCGGCGGCTGAGGCAGAGACTCCCGGCACCATAGCCAGGACATTCTGCCAGAGACAGACAGAGGAAAGATCGGTCGGTGTCTTTTTGTATTTCTTGAGGTCCACATAGCAGCTCGCATTTGAATTCTCGCACACGAGGTGATCCGGGTCTTTCTGGAATTTCTCGAGCATCATGTCGAGGCTCTTGAGGAATCCTTTCCGTCCCGAGATCTGATAGACCAGGATCCCATGAAGGCTCTGAAGGCGGTGCAGAGAATTCACGAGACTCCCGATGATCTTGTTGTCTCCTCCATCCAAAGACGATGCCATGAGATCCCCCTCAATCCATAGGGCCACACGTGCGTTCGGCATGTCCACCAGGAATTCTTTCCATCGCCGGCGCTGGTCATGATAGCGGTGGTCTTTCAGTGAGGCGATCAGATCCCGCACACTCTTTCTCTCGATCAACAATAACGCCCTGTCCTCTTTCCGGATTAGCACATCCCCCAATTCCATATTTTCCGTTACTACATGCACACCTTCTCTCTGATACTCTTTCAGATCCTCAATCAACTGATGTTCCCTGGCATCCACAACAAGATCCATTTATAAAGAAAGTATAGATGCTGTTATATTAATTTTCATAAATATTATTATGAAAATTTAATTTTTTTTGATGGATAAATGATAATGAATTATCCGCCACAACCATCACCACCATGGTATAAAAGTAAACTCTTTTGGATCATAATTGTTATTCTAGCAATCGTAGCAATAGGTATTATATGTTGGAAAACAGGAATTATATCATTTTCTTTCCGACACTCCTCTTCTTCTTCCTCTTCTTCTTCCTCTTCCTCTTCTTCTTCTTCCTCTTCCTCTTCCTCTTCGTCCTCTTCTTCGTCCTCCAGCATATCTATCAGTGTAAACGGTGAGGGAACGATTACGACAGATGGATATGTGGATTTCGGATACCCTTGTAATGGAACATCCAATAATTGTTTTGGTAACATCAATTACGATAATAATACATCAAATACCGGAAATACGATAAATATCACAACAGATGGAACATCAAATATTTTATTATTGCTTTTGATGGTCGCAAATAATGATACGGTGAATTCCAAATCCTATACCATAATTATTTCCAATGGTAGCACATCTTCAACTCCATCATCTACTTCATTCACAATATCACCTGGAAGCTACCAATTACTTATTGGAAATCCGAATAATTTATATCAACTCTATTCTTCGGGCACATTACCAACCGGTTCACATTCTACCGTTATCAAGGCAAATCCTTCGATCACAAGCGATGGTCTGTTTTCTACAGGCGATTGTTCTTCGGGTGGGGGTATATATGATGTTATTATGTCCGCGGATACGGCCAATACGGGCAATTCAATCGATATCTCAAGTAGTTACAAAGCGAATACTTCATGTGGTGGATTGATTGTGAATCTTTACAATAACGATATTGTGTCCAAGACATATAATTATACCTTTACTGGAACAAGCACGATCTCCGGATCACGCACACTATGTCCGTATTCACACGATACGTGGACATGTCCAAAAGGAGAAACAATTAATAATTTTACGGTGGCTCCTGAATTGAACACGGCGATTATTTCTTGATAACCTCCATGGGACTGGATCGTAGCTGATGGTAGAGCGCCAGTGCCTTGGCCCGTGCCTCTTCATTCTTGATGTTGAGGGCAACGTGAGCGATATTTCCGAGGCCCGTCAGGGTCAATTTGACCTCCTGACCGGCCGGGATCGGCTCGAGAGAAGGCAGGAAAAAAGCCGCGTCGTCGCTCGCCGTCTTGGCAAACGTCACCGCGTCCGCATAGCCGGCCACCTCCTCGAGGCTCATGCCGTCTGGAGTGATTGTCTGAAGATCCTCCAGTGAAAACCTCAATCCATTGTCGCCAAAGCCCGCCTCCTTGGCCACCTTGATTTCTTGCTCGCTCAGGAATCTTGAGAGAGACATTTCCGTTTTGTTAAGAATGGGTATGTGTTTTTAGATCAAACCAATCTCATGCGCCCTTTGCCTTACTAATTCTAAATTAGATGGAGATAGATATGGAGTAATAACGGTGTCCATTCCTCCTGCCGATTTAATTGATTTCAATATTTGGATAATAGCATTCAATTGCGCTGGCGTAAGGGCTTTTGTTGAGGTTTTTTGTTGATCTTGAGCTTGATCTTGAGCTTGAGCTTCTTGATCTTGAGCTTGAGCTTCTTGATCTTGAGCTTGAGCTTGATCTTCTTCTTTTTGAGCTTGATCTTGACCTTGACCTTGATCTTGATCTTGATGGCCTGTCCAGTCATGATATTGATATCCTGTTTTAAGGTGACTTGAGGAAAATACTGGTTTGGATTTTTCCATTAATACCGCTCGTTTCTCCTTAAAACGTTGCATCCATGGTTTCATGGCAGGCAACGTTTTAAATTTAGTTTGTATATTGTTATAGGTTTTGGGATTGAAGTTTTTGCCCGCATCTAATTGTTTCTGCAAAAGACTTTTTGCCATAATTATTAATTCAGAATGTGTGTGCAATTGTTCTTTGGAATTTTTAATGCAATTTTGGACTCGTTTTGCGAGATCGAGTTTTTTAGGAAATATTAACTCAGTGAAATCCGCATGTTTAATCTCAGCCCTTAATGCTATAATGTCGGGTCCGGTGCATTCTGTTTTTTGTCGTCTGGTTCTCGTGGTATCAGCCATTTATTTTTATCGTAAGAAATAAATAAAAAAAATGAAAATGTAGAGTATTTCCATGCCAATAAAAACGTTATTGACAGCATGGAAATCGAGGACGATGATTATTCAGAGAGCTCCACCCGGACGGTGAGGTCGAAAGGTTTCGATTGGAGACGCATCGAGCTAGAAGAGGAAGAAGAAAAAGTGGTGGTGGTGGGATACTACAAGGATGCGCCATGTTGGAAGGAGTTTGAAAAAAGACTGGCGATTCCGGTTCATGGACCGACCGTCTTTTGTGGATACCTTCGTTCTTTACCCGAACAGAAGATTGAAATCTATCTGCACTGGAACGAGTGGGATGTGCCGGTCGTCCTCATGTATGAGGTGGACGAGTATGGAGATGATGTGCGATTCATGCTGAGAGAAGAGCCTGAGGAGGAGGAGGATCTAGAATTTTTTGGATACGAGAGGCAGGAATACAAGTGCCCATTTTTTAGGGTGAGCGGCGAGGACTTTTATGAGCGGCGCGGTCAGCCGTTTGTCTTGTCGGAGTATCGTTTTGTGGATACGTATTCAATTCCCGTTCCTCTCGATGAGAAAGAGGAAGCGGGGATTGACATACACTCGGATGGATTTGTGGAAGAAGGAGTGCTCGCAGCATAAATGATCCGATGAGTAATTATATTTTTGATCCACAATATCCGATAGTCGATAGATCGCGATCCCACCAAAGGCAGAGGTGACACGGTCGGGTATCATCTGAGAGGAGTATCGATGGGTGATGTGCATGTGAACAAAGGTGTCGTGATCGGATTTTTCGATCGCATTCTCCCACATGATGGGTTCATTCTCGTCCACATGGGCAAAGGAATCATAGTAATAGAAATCATCTGTATTTCTCATCAACATACCGTTGCCCATGATGGCGTCCATATTCTTATTCTGATTCAGTAATTGGACGGAATGAAGAAAGCCGTCGATAAATAAGGATCCCTTGAGATCGAGATCCAAGATACATAGGAAATCAAAGTCCTTGTAGTAATGCTGGATGTGGCTCATGTAGACGTTGCGGAGAAAGGACATGCGCTTGATCCGGGAGGGGAGCGGGGAATGTTCCATTGGATCCATTTTTTCAAAGATAGTCGATAGATCACATTCTTCGGCGTTCACCTGGAAAGGATCCTGGCAGAGAACGACCACCTTGGAATCCTTGGCCGCCCATTCCAAAAGGAATTCTCTTGTGCCATCCGTGGAATTATTTTCCACAATCACAATGCGATAATCCTTAAAAGGCTTGACAATCTGATTGCAACGCTTGATTAATTCCGTGATCTGAAAGACGCCATTCTGGATCAATCCCGTGATGATGATGCGTGATTCCGATGCTTTTTTCTTTCCCTTTTGAACCTGATCGGCATACTCGAGAAGATCCTCTTTGATAAATTTTCGGGCTCGATCCTGTGAGAGATGTGCCGTCTTGAGAGAATAATAATGACGATGCACAGGGTCAATGGGACGATCCAGATGTTTCATGAATTCCTCTTGTATTTTTTCGAACCATAGGGGTGCATCGTAATTCTCCGATCTGCGCATGATAAGGATGCCGATCACCACAATCCCTATAATGGATAGGACACACAAGGCACGAATGACAAAAGAATACTTCTTCATGCGATTGCAGATGAATTTATTTCGATCAATATAATATATTTAAAAATTTTTACGATATAAATAAATGCACCGTTTTGAAAAAACACTGCGCCGTCATCGTCCCCCTCCCACGGAATCCTGGATAGATCAGATGCCCCTCCGGATATGGGTCCAGCTCTTCTTTGTCTACTGTGTCGCGCATCATCTGTCTTTTTATTGGGAATGGGATGGGTTTTTGATGGTGGCTCTATTCAATAAGAGCAAGAAATTGTATGGTGTGCATGTCCATGTCGATCGCCCCCAACCACCTTATCTAGAAACTCTGGATTACACGTTTGAATCGCCCTATCTCGCGTCTCTGCTCCCTTTTCTGATGCATCTCTACGATCGCTATCCCAGCACCTTTCTTGCCACTCGGAATCGCCAGGCCTCTGTCCGCCACCTCTCCTTTTATACGTTCCTGGTTCAATGGAAGATATCCGAAAAGGAGTTCGAGGCGCTGACCAAGGCCGTGCCCGCACCAATCTCCCAGTGCCTCTTTAAAAAAGAATACCCCGATCTTTCTACCTTGATCAAAAAATCCACCAAAAAACAACAAGAAAAAACATGGTCGCGATCCGAACTTCTTGCTCTTAAATAGGAGATGATGATACAAGATCTTTATCCATCGGCGAGCATGATGACGTCGGCTTTTTTTTATTCTCTACAGTATCTGGATGTCCGCACGATGACGAGCATTTATCCAATATGGACCATTGTTTTTTTTCGTGGCGCCTCGGGCGTCCTGTCGACATTGATCCTCATGTGCATCTGTCATGTTTATCCGACAATTATGACTTCATGGGCGCTCCATCGCCGGGGTCTACTGGGTGGTCTTTCGATTGTGTGCAGCTTCCATGCGCTTCGCTACCTGAATCTATCGATCGCAACTGCCATCCTCTCACTGAGTCCTCTCTGGACCGGTGTATTCAATCAATGCCACCGTCGTCAGGAATGGAGGATGATCGACACGATAGGAAGCCTTCTATGTCTCCTGGGTATGCTTGTTCTTTCTTACCCCGGATTCCATGAAAAGAACCCTCATTTTGAGATTGGCTTTGTGGCTGCGATGTTATCGACGCTTTTCACGGCCGGGGTGAATGTCACCCTCTATGACATCCGGGAGGAACATCCTCTTATGCTCACACTGTATTCCATGGTTTACTGTCTGATGATGGGGACATGTGGATTTGCCTGGGAGATGTCCACGGCTTCTTCTTCATTGGTGCTATCCATGCAATTATTACAGCTGACGACGACCGGGGCGCTCAGTGTCTTATCGCAGGTCTTTAAGAATTACGCGATCCAGAATGCGACCGGCCTCGGTGTGGTCGTCTGGCGATACCTGGACATCCCATTTTCTGTGCTATGGGACATGGTGCTGCTGCATAACAATCCCACCCCGATGGTATGGATAGGGATCGCCATCATCGGAATAGGATGTCTCCTTCGTGCTTGTCAATGAAGGTTCTTGCTCAGGATAAAGACGAACCACGGATCGATGGCGACACGCAGGAATCGATGAAAAGTGGTGTGCTCACATTGAATGGGGCATCGCCGCTCCTGTTCGGGGATAAAATAATGCGACTGCGTCTCCAGCACCCTCTTGAGGTTGTAGAGGCCGATCCCACCAAAGGCCGATTCGACCAGGAGCGGGTCTTTGAGTTGATAAGAGAGTTTTGCTCGATAATATTCATTGGCCTCTTTGTCCATCTGTTCCTTCTTATGAATGAGTGCATCGCAACGCAACTTGTGGGAAAGGAGCGGAAACGTGTCAAAGACACAATGCGCATTTTTGTCTTTATTCCAATACATGGAATTCACCGCCACCACATCCACCTCTCCCGATCGCAGCAGTCCCAGTCCGTGAAAGAATCCCTCAATCGAGAGTTCACCCATCAGATCCCAATCGATCACCACCATGTGGTCATACGTCGACCATTTTCGCCCGATCCTTTTTAAATAGGTGTCACGAAGCTGGGCCATGATGTGGAGGCGATTGGGAAGTTCATTTTCTTTATCTTCCTTATTCTCAATGGACCGGATACCAAATCGGCATGCGGGCGTATTGAGGGGGGATTCGTCGTCGCAGAGGATGAGGATCTTGGGATTCCGATTGGTCTCGTTAAGAAGAAGCTGGCGAGAATCATCCTTGGAATCATTTTCGAGAATAAGGATGCGGTAGTCATGGAAATAGGAACCGAGCGCTTCCACAATGGGGAGCCAAAATGCAATCAATTCGCGTGCGTGATCCTGGCACAGACCCACAAAAACAATCCGTTCTTTCTTGGAGGCGTCGACACTCTTCCTCACCTGATCCAGATACTTGTGTAATTCGCGAGATCCCTTCCAATGATGGGCCCATCGCCGATGAGTGAGAATATCGGGAGGATGATCCAAGACCTGCAGATAGATGGATTCGATGTAGAGATGGAGACGGTATTTGTAATAGGCATAGAGAACAACTACAATAGAGATAAAGAGGATGATGCAGAGCACCGCGAGAATGATGACAATCGTAGTATTCATCCCTTGTTTTTTTTAATCCCAATATTAAAAAAAAACACATCCTTCTTGAATTTATTTATTGCAGTGTTGCTCTGTGGCATCTACTTTGATGGTGACATGGAAACTGTAGCCTGGGCTTGGATTAAACGGCTGATCATACGTCAGAAAGAATTCTGTAGTTCCTTCACTGACCGGCTTGAGATGGAGGACAAAGAGGCCTCCAGAGCCATAGAGCGCGCCTGGAGTGGTGGGGGACATCGTGTATTGCCAGTCGGTCGGCGAGGCTACCACGGAATGTCCGCTCACCTTGACAGTCCGCCACATGAACCCGGTAGTCGCATTCCCGGACAATTCGATACGGAGAGGATCAAGTCGTTGGACATGGATCGTCTTATTATTGTCCGAGATCCGGATTACGATCGTATTGTGGGGTTTTTTCATCTTTTCTTTTGGGGATTCTAAAGAAAAAAATAGTAAATAAAAAAATGCCGATTCAAAACAATGATAACAATCTCGAGATTACAATCACAGTCTCACGGGCCATGGTGACGGACGCAATGAGGAGTCGAGAATCAAGGCGCTCCTTTCAAGAGTTTCTCGGCACCGTCATCCTCAAGATCTCCGATCTCATAACCATCAAGACCTTTGATTCCATCCGGTCCTCGATCTTCCACTCCCCTGACCTCATCAAGAATACCGAATGTGCCATCTGTCTGGAGAATCTCCGATTGTTTTCCAGCATCCAGATCCCCCCCTGCCGCCACGGCTTTCATTCCAGTTGCATGGACAAGGTCATCGAGCACCGCTTTGATTCCTGCCCCGTCTGCCGCCAAGAATTTTAAGAGTAAATTTTTTTCTTAAATAAGAATAAAAATGCAATCATCCAGACGACAACAATCATTACAAAGTATTGCTGGACAATACAATAAACTCCATGAACAAACTATTGAAAAACTTGCTGCATTCAATTTATCCAGAAAAATTAAACCAGTAGATATCAAACGATTACAATGGATCGATACAGAGAAACAAAAAAATGCTACGATAGATGCCTTACAAGCTGCACATCCACGCAGCTATAAGAAAACCTCCTTACTTGGACGATCAAAAACTCCAGAGTTTACAGAGTATCTTACAGCAATGAATCGTATTAAAAATAAATTATGTGAGAAATATCCATTCATTCCGTATCCATTGGCATATTATGTGATTGTTGCAATAAATATGAGGGATTCCGATGATATTCATCGTGAGGCTACCCGGAACGTATACAATATGAATGATATATTATTAAAAAGCGCAATATTAATGGAAACAGTCTTGACGACTCAACAAAAACGACAGATTGCTCAATCCGTGTTGCCTACTGATACTTTGATAACCAAGATCATAGATTTATTTGAAAAAATTAAGGACAGCCGAAAAACCACTGGATTAAATGAAGCTCTCAAATCTTCAACAGAAACAACACAAGGTGGATTTGACCAACATGTTTCATTTATTGAATTATTACTTGAATACTCCGAGTATGTGAAGTTATTAGTTCAAACATACGCTGATAATGAACAACGAGAGAAATATCTCCAAATACTATTAATGGCATATAATCGAAGCAGAGCAGAATCGTAATTAATTTTTTATTCTCCTTAAGAAATAAAAAGAATGTCGACCACTGATAACACTGATAAGTGTCTCCAAAATATAAAAAAAATAAAATACAGATTGAGAAAAAATAATGTGGAAAATAGAATGTTATATGAGGCTTACAACCAATGTGTGGAACGTCCAATGCCTGATTTCAAGACAAAGCAGTGGCTCAAGACACGAGATGAGATCCGTGGAAAGAAACTATCCAAATTGAGATCTAGACAAATGGAGGACGCACTACAACAACTTGAAAATTTGGCGGGTCCTCGACAGCGATCGAATGCGGAATTTTCAAAATTATTGAATCAGACATATATCGAGGTCGTATCGATTCTTCTTGATGATCCCACTCTAAACCCCATCGTATGTGAAAATCTAGAGACATTTATGGAGAAATTCAGCATAATCGCTGCCGAAAATTACGCACCTACACCACAGGCAAATTCACCCAAATGGACCATCCTTCACAAGCTCTACAAGGATCAAAAATGCAAGGAGATGAATGCAATCAAAGATTTCATCGCCAAATTCATGGCGCAGCAGAAGAAGCATCAGAAGAAATGATTACTGGATAACTTAATACACAAGCCGGCTCTTCCTTGTGCCTGGGTCCTTGACCACCATGATGGACTTGCGGACGAATTCCTGGGCTTCGCGAAGGTGAGAGATGACAAAGACACGGGGAAAGAATTGCTCCAGGAACTGGAAGAATTGGTCGAGATTTTCCATATTCTTCTTATCCAGCGCCGAGATCCCTTCATCGATGATAAAGAGATTGCAGCGGGGGCGCCGGGAGATGCGAGTAAACACGATCTTAAGGGCGGCGTCCACAATGAAGCCTTCCATGCCTCCCATATAGACAGTATTGGAATCCTGCGAGCGCATGTAGAGCTGGATGTTCTTTTCATTACAGAGGACCAGCGATCGATCCTTCAAGAAAGGCCCGACGATCTCGTTCAGCTTTTCCTGGACAAAGGGAAGGAAGCGATCGAGCAAGAACATGGGGAAGCCGTCTCGTCCCGTGATGTGCAAGAGATGCTGGAGATGTGCCGATTCTTTCTGGAGACGATCAAAGAGCTTCTTCTTGGCGGTCCGTGTCTCGAGATCCCGCAAGATTGATTGGAGATGGATGGAGAGCTGGATACGCCGCTCATGGAGGCGTTGCATCGAATCACGGATCCGCCGCTCGTCCACTTCCTTCTTATCCAGTTCCATCTGAATACCTCGATTATGCTCGGCATTCTCGATCGATTGAAGAACAAGCATTCGTTCGCGCTCCGCCTCCTCGACCGCCATCGCCGCTTTCTCCACTCTCAATTCCGAGTCCTGGAATCGGCGCAGCGCGGACAGCGCCTCCTCCACCTCTTGGATCTTCGACTTCTTCTTTAAAATCTCTTCTTCGATATGCTGGTTCATGAACCGCGTTCTCTCCACAGTCTCCATATACTGGTCGATACGAGTCCAGGCCTCTCGTTCGCTCCTCCTCCGCTCGACCGCCCGAAGCCGAGCCTCGAGCTCTGTCATCTCGGTGCGGATCGCGCGATTGGAGAGGATGATCTCCATCGCGGCCAGCTGTTCGCGTAGGGCAAGGGCCTTTTTTGCATCGCTCCATCGGACATCCAACACCTTGGTCTCGGCCTCGATCGGTGCAATCTCGGCAAGGAGACGTGCATTCTCTTCCTCCAATACCCGTCGCTGCTCCTGCATCGACAAAGAATCACCCAGCACCGTCTTATTCTTGCCACAGGCATCGCACCCCGACTGAAAACACAATTTTTCCACCATCCGGGTCATCTGATTGGAGGCGCTCTCCAATGACCGCTTTTTTTCCTCCATGCGATCCTTCTTCTGCCGCCACCCCGTCTCTTCCAATTCCTCCAGCTTCTTCTCGATGCTCGCCAGATCGTCAACGTTTGTATCGCCCGATAATTCGGTGAGCTTCTTGTCGCGAAGCGACACTAATTTCTTGGTGGTCAGCGTCGCAAGCTGAGGATCCTCCTTTTCCAGTCGTTGCAGAAGCCTCTCCTTCTCGGATTGCAGAGGTTTTTCCTCGATCTCTTCCTCTCCCTCTCCTGCCATGTATTCTTCCCGGCGACTCTTGTAATTGGATTCGGTGACCCCCATCTTCTCCATCATGGCCTCCTTCTCAGGCATACCAATTCTTTGGCGATAAAGATCCTCTAATTCTTTCCACTCCTTCTTTAGGAGCTCTTCGGGAGGAACGATGGTCTCACGAGCCTTCCATTGGTGGCGATGCTGCTCGAGCGCCTCTCTGGCCTCACCTTGCTGCCGTTGTTTTTCCTTGCATACCGATTCCAGCCTCGATCGCTCCGCCACCGCGTCACTCACCACGCGATGATGAACAGGTCGTTTCTGATCGTGCAGCACCCGCTTCTCGTCGGCAAGGAGGAGGAGTGCCTGATTGCTCTCTTTCTCTTCCGCATCCATCTCATGGAGCGCCTTTTCATCCATGTCCATGGCCGTCCGCAGCGCTTCTTCTCCCGCCAGACGATCCAATTCTTTCTCGACCGCATCGAGATCTCTCTTGATGCGTTTAGAGACCTCGCTCTTTTCCTGGTGCAGGGCCTCGAATCGATCCAGGTCCAGGATGCGATTCAGGAACTCTTTCCGGTCCTTGGGCGACATGCCACGGAAGGACTCCTCATTCTGTTGCAAAAAGACGGTCGTAAAGAGGAATTCCTGACAGGTCCCGATCAATGAAATGACAAATTTGTCGGTCTTCTTACGATGCTCCTCACTGAGATCCTCTACGGTCCCATCCTCACCGATCCGCCTCAATATCTCGTCCACCCGGATCTTGCCAGATTTCTGGAGCGACATGGCCTTTTCAATCTCATAGACGATCCCGTGCGCCCGGAATCTCACCATGCCCCTCGATTTCTTTTCCTGAAAATGAATCACCTCACGGGGCACCGACACCCCATGCGCATACCGCGTGATCTGCCCATACAAGAGAAACAGGATTACCTCGATCAGAGAGGATTTGCCCGCGGAATTCTCACCAAAGATCCCGATCGTTTCATAGAGCGGCAGTCGTGCCATGTCAATCACATTCCCACCGCCATACCCAAACATGTGATCAAACTCCACAGAGAGTATCTCCCACGACGCACCGTCCTCGGACGGTCCCACACAGAACTGTTTCAGATCCTCAAAAAGAGCCTCTCGATCCCAATTTTCAGAGAGCGTCATCACATAAGCCTTTAAGATCTCTATCGGATCAAGAGAGGAGGAAGATTCCGTATTCACCATCGGCGTCTCGGAATGGGACGACGAGAGACAAACCGCCTTTTCGACAAAGGTCGCGCATGGAAAGGCCGCCGTCAATTCCCGCAGCCTCTCCTTATCCTCGGCGGTCTTGGTTCTTGAGAGCACCACACTCACGCGGGCATGGGAAGGAATCGGGAGCGACGAGAAATCCCGATACCGCTTGCCTCGGAATTCAAGAAAAGGCGAGTCCAGCATCGCCTCGCAGTAGGCATAAGGATTCTCGATACGATGCAGCCGAGACTCGCCGGTCTTTACATCCCACACCAGGACACCGTGGTCCGGGTCCGTCTCGGTATAATTCTGAGAAATCAGGCTCCCCGAATACGCGACCCTCTTCTTCTCGCCGTCCAGATATTGGTGCAGATGGATATCCCCCAGCATCGTCATGTCGTATCCATCAAACCGGCTCAGGGGCGCGCCATCCATCGAGAAGCCCTTATTGGTGCTAAAACGGCCCACACCACCATGATACAATCCAATCAAACGTATGTCGTCCTCATCGGCGGAGCGGACGTAATCCGAGGCAGGAAGGAACCCGTCATCGAGCAGGCTGCTCACTCCAAAGACGATATTTCCGAATCGATAAAAACCACTATTTTTGAGGTAATAAAGATTTGAGGCGTCGCTGTCGACGATGGCGGTGAGACTGTCCATGCGATTCTGATTATTGAGTAGTGCATCATGGTTCCCCGCAATCATGGCGACGGGAAAGATAACGGCGAGACGCCGGAGAAAATCGCGAGTAAAGAGGATACATTCGGGAGAGAGTTCATTCTTGTGATGAAGAATGTCTCCAGTAATGACAATGAGTCCAATCTTTTTCTGATCTTTTTCCGTTTCCAGAAACGCATAGAGGGTCTCAAAGACCTCTTGATATTCATGAAGACGATGATAGAGCCGGATATGGATATCAGAGATGTGATAGATAGTATCAAAAATAATTGTAGAAGATTCCATGATGATAATTTACTTTTGTTGTAAATTTTGTTTTGTTTCATTTTTTTTTATATAATAAAATGGAATCCATTCTATGGGGCATTGTAATGATTCTTCTGCTGGTGGTCTTGATTGCAATTTCTTTGTATTTTGGACGTAAATCTTCCTCTACTGTCATTACCAATTTGCAATCCAACATTCCCGTCTATTGTATCAATCTGGAGAACGAAACGGTAAGAAAAATGCATATCCAAATGGCCTTTTCAAAATTGTCGATTGAATTTGTCCCCGCCGTTGATACTCGTGAAGATCGTTGGATGCAATACCAACATCACCTGGACGAGAAGGGAATGACTGAGTTGATCGAGAATATTCAATACAAAAAACGCGATGATCATTACCAATTGACACCGGGCGCCATCGGATGTTTCCTTTCTCATATTCGATGCTGGGATAAGATCCAAAAACCCGTCGCGCTCATCCTCGAAGACGATTCTCTTCCCAAACCACATTTTCACACCGAGCTGGAATTAATCCTCAAAAACATGCCTGCCGATACGGATCTGTTTCTTCTATCCTATATTGTCAATGGCGAGAAAACCCTCATGTCTCAAGGCTCACTTCATTTTTACCATGTTAACCAGGACTGTGTTTTTTATCTCCTCAATTGTTATCTAATCACTCAACAGGGCATCCAAAAAATCATGGCTCATTTCCACCAGCGCGGTAAAAAATTCCATAAACAAATCGATTCCTATCTCAGTGACATGATCGGAGAAGGTCAGCTAAATGTCTATTGCACCCTGTCCAATATTTGCCCACAAACCTTTGTCTCCCCCACCACCATTCAGACGCTAGAAATGAATTACTGATCTAAAGTCGTCTTTATCCAAAAAACAAAGCAGATGTTGAAGGGCAAGACATTCAGCAATCCTGAAAAGGATTATTGTTACCGTATCTTTGCCGAGTATTTTGATCATATGCGGTTGGAAAAGGTGCGGGACGAGGATAAATTATCCATCTACATGGCAAAGTTGCCGTGCATGCTATTGAATGAACAGCGATATGTGATTGCCATGGTGCCTCGAGACAATTATCCTCCCAGTCATCAAAAGATGCTGGATGAATTGCAATGGGTGAGTCTACAAACCCGCAACCTCACCACCGAGTATCCCACAATGATCCGACAGACCTACGAATTGAAGCGCAATGGTGTCTATGAAAAACGAGTGATGGTCCGATCCAGGTCTCCTGAAATCACCATCTATGATGTAGAGGATCTTCCTCTTATGGTTTCTCTCTTGCACGTCCGAAGGAATGAATACGAGTATCCGAACGAAGGCATGCTGAATTCTGCACTCGAGACCTTCCGCACCATTATCCAATTCAAGGAATAATAATAAATAAATTATTTCATCATAATTATATGATAAAAATTATTATATTGATCTATAGATAGAAGTATTTACATGACAACTGCTTTTGATCTCCTGAAAAATAGATTTTCATCATCAGCGCCATCATCACCAGCGCCATCGTCACCAGCGCCATCATCACCAGCGCCATCATCACCAGCGCCATCGTCACCAGCGCCATCATCACCAGCGCCATCGTCACCAGAATTGGTGTTATATCCGACAGCCTATCAGGGTGATCTTTCGATGCTTGATTCAGAAGAGGATGTAGGTTTAGAAATTAAAAAAACATTATGCATCTTTGCTTATTATGAAAAGGATGAATCTATCAAGAAAAATATCCAATTTTTTCTGACGAATGGGATCCACGAGGATATGGATTATATCATTGTCGTCAATGGCATTTCCAACATCACTCTCCCGATCCGATCCAATGTGCGTATCCTGAGAAGAGAGAATACCGGTTATGATTTTGGAGCCTATAAACACGCATTGGATAATACGAATCTCGATCTCTATTCTCATTTCATTTTTATTAATTCTTCCGTTCGTGGTCCTTTTCTAAATCAAGAGACTAAGACAAAACGATGGGAATACCATTTCCTGGACCTTTTGAAGGGAAATATCCGTTTGGTAGGAACCACCATCCATACCTTCTTTCATCCCAATTATTCAAATGGAAATAACATCCATGTGCAGAGCATGGTATTTTGTATCGATCGAAATACATTGCTCTTCCTGCGTCCCGAAATATTCTCTGACAAGCACCTAAATTCCGAAAACATGGTGGAAATTATTGTGAATAAAGAAATCAAAATGAGTCAGATGATTCTTGCCCGAGGATGGAATATTAGTTGCACGGCAAAGAAATATCAGGGCCATGACTATCGTTTCCTGCAGACAAATATTGATAAAATCCCTTATTATAGTGATCCATGCTATGTTAATAACTATTTCGGAGGTAATCTGGATGCCTATGAGATTATCTTTATCAAGACCAATCGTGATCTCCATCTTCCCACTCAGGCCGAGCAAGACAGGCAATCCGAAGAGGCATTATTAGCATCACCACCACCACCAATGGCAAAATTAATCGATGAGACCGGTGGTCTGGACCTGATGTAATAGCAACCCGTCTTGAGTCCCTTTTTCCATCCGTAAAAATGGACTTTTGTCAAGACATCAAAAGAAGGCTCGGCCATAAAAATATTGAGACTCTGACTTTGGTCAATGAAATACTGGCGATCCGCCGCCATATCGATCAGCGACTTCTGAGGGATCTCCCACACTGTTCGATAGATATTCTTGAGAAAATGGGGGATGGGAAACTGTGCCACCGATCCCTGCGCCAGGATGAGGCGATTCATGACCTCTTCATTCCATTGCCCCATGGCTTCAAGATCGCGACGCAAGAAGGAATTACAGACATAAAATTCGCCTGCATTGGTTCTTCTCAGAAAGACATTGGACGTCCATGGCTCGAAACACTCGTTGTTCCCCAAGATCTGGCTCGTCGAGGCGGTGGGCATCGGTGCGATCAGGAGGCTATTCCTCACACCATCAAGGATGATCTTCTGGCGCAACGCCTCCCAATCGTAGCGATCTGTGATCGGGCACGCCGCTTTTTCTGTCATGATCGGCGCCATCAAATCAAAATGGAACTTACCCAGGGAAAGCGGCGAGCCCCGGAAGGTGCTGTAGGGACCGTTCACTCGAGCAAGATCGTTAGATGCCACCAGTGCCGCATAATAGATCGTCTCAAAAATATCGCGATTCAAACCTTTCGCCGCCTGCTCGTCAAAGGCCAGCCTCAAGGCGCCAAACACATCCGCCAATCCCTGCACACCCACACCGATCGGTCGATGTTTCTTATTGCTCACCTCCGTTTCGGGGAGCGGGTAGACATTAAGATCAATAATCCGATTCAGGTTCTGAACGACGGCACCCACCACACGCTGCAACTCCTTGAATTCAAAGAGGGGAGAGAGATGGCTCTTCCACACCTCCGTGAACCCACCAAGATACTGGTCCTCCAAAAAAATCGCAGGAACTGTCGTCAGCGCATGAATCCTTCGCGTCTCCTCCCATTCGTCGCATACTCTAGGATATCCCGCTTCTCGTAATTCATACCCTGGGTCTCGAGCTCCAGGAGACAACAAAAGGGGCAATCCTTCTTGGAATAAACCACCATCTTTTTCTGTTCCAACAAGCGACGCTTTGGGTTGGGAAGGATAAATCGGGGAAGGGCAATCGAGGCCAGATTGCAAACGGCATACTCCTTGTCGTCGCTGTATTCAATAATCTCAGTGCACTGCCCTGTGCAGATCCCATTAAACAATCCTCTGCCAGTCTCGGGCTCTGTAAAACAATAGGTATCCGCCAACCTGGACAACTTCTCCATGGAACACAACGAAATGTTTTCCACACATTCTCCTTCGACTTCCATGACATCCTCTTCCTTCCCATTTAGATCCGTCCCCATCACAAATCCAATCAATCTCTCCGCCTTGATGCGATTCATCCTTAATTCATATTCATTCCGAATCGTGTGATGATGGATCGTGCTGGTCATGCCGCACCATTGCAATTGCAGGAGTAATTCCTCCAAGGAATCCTTGTCTGACGAATATACGGACAGATTCTCGGCACAGACATGATTTTTCTTCATGATCCACACCAATGTCCTCCTCACCGATTCGGGAACATCGGTGCGCCGCCATCGCCGAGAGGGAAGAGAATACGATTCCAGCACCTCTCCCACCATCATTTCTTGCGCCTCGATCCGAACCACCTCTGTGTTTCGAATCACATAGAATTTGTGGTAGGGGGTGCAGGTCAGAGACAGACCATTTGAAAATTCCATCCGCATCACACTCTGATTCTGACCTGTCTTCTGGATCCTCACACCCGCAAAGGACGACCCGGTCCAGACCTTGTGCAACTTCTCGTCCTCGTAAAGATCCTGGATCGTGGGACACCCGGAAGGCGTCAGCAAACGGGTCTCTCCCACCACACACAGGTTGCTCGATTTGATCACACCAAGATTCTGCTGATTCGATCGATAATTGCAAGCATCCTTGTAGAGCATATAGGGCGTGCCGGTCTCAATCTGCGAACGGAGGATCTGTGTCCATAATTCACGGGCACGCATCTGCTTCTCATAACGCTTCTCTTCCTCATAGAGGGTGAAGAGAGCCTTGAATTCATCGCCGATCGTATCCGCCAGATCCGGTGCTTTGGAAGGACAGAACAAACTCCACATCTCATCGCGCTCCACCCTCTCCATAAAAAGATCCGGGATCCACAACCCGTAAAAAAGATCCCTCGCCCTCTCCTCCTCGGCGCCCGCGTTACGCTTCGCCAGAATGAAATCCATCACATCCGCGTGCCAGGGCTCGATATACATCGCAAATGCACCGCTCCTCTTACCACCACCATTGTGCACCACACCCATCTGCGTCACATAGCTCGGATCCCCACCCGTCATCTCCAAGTCATAGATGCGACCCTGGTATTGCACATTCGCCACCCTCATCTCCGAAATCTTTCTCATCCTCCCCCTCTCAAGATACTCCATCGTCACCATCATCCTCGTCATCCACATCGGCTCCATCTCAGTCTTCTCTCTCAATCGAAGCATCCTCTTGCGGATCTCGGGAGGCTGATGGATCGCCTTCTTCGACTCGGCCTCCAGGAAGCGATTCAGGGACTGTGTTCTCACCCATACATTTCCTGTCTCCACCTCCACCCCATACTCGTTTTCAGAAAATAATCCCATCACCAATTCACACACAATCCCCATCGAATCCTGCCACGACGAGATAATCCCATTATCCTGGATCTTCCATCGATAGGCACAGTCGACCAGGAATCGGATGATTCGATCCGAGTAGTAGACATCCTCCTCTACATTCACCAGATGAGGTTTAGGAAATACAAGGCTCTCGCAATCACTCACCTCGGACAGCATCTTGTAATCGCCATCACCGACCATAACATTGTGTTCGTCTGTCACCCTTGCTCCCTCGATGCTCATCATCTCACCGTCCCAATCATACCTCAGCACCTTCCCTACCGGACAAAATTCGCCCCGGCTATTCAGCACCTCGTCCCCCTTTTGGATCTCGCCGATGGGTCTCATACCCTCAGACGTCATCACCATCACATCGGGGGCAAAGCACTGATCAATGTAGCGGCTTACATCATTGTATACCTTGAGCATCGGAAGGATCCCGTTTGACTTGCCGTTCGTGCCATAGATATAGGACCCGCTCGCACGGATATTTGAGATGTGCACGCCGATCCCACCCGCCCATTTCGAGATCTGAGCCGTGTCGGACAGCGTCTTAAAGATGCCGGTCACACTGTCTTCCGTGCCCATCAGGAAGCAATTCTTGGCAATCACTCCACCCACGGAATACGAATGATCCTCAGCAATCCCCAGCGTATAGACATACTCGACATCGGGCGCCCACACTCGCTTCTGAAAGCGCACAAATCCTTTTTGAGCAAGCGGGATGGATCTCTTGCAGCAACCTCTGACCACCATGAATTCTTCCTTGTAAACAATCTTACCGTGGCTCCGATACTCTGCACCGAGCAGAGTGCTCATAATAACACCCCATTGATCCGCCTCCATCTCACTATACATCGGAACATCGGGATCTTCTCTATGCACATCCTCCCATCCCCTGGCAAATTCCACACTACCGTTTTCCAAGACCCATCTCATGATGTGGGCACGCATCTCCTCGCGACCAAAGGTCATGATGATCTCATGTTCACAGATATGCAGCATATTGGCCTGCACCGACACCCCCATATCCAGCTTTCTGACCAGTCTTTCATACACCCCATGATGATGAATCGGCAATTCAATGTCTACATACTCCTCCTCATCCAGCGTCGAAGAAACCAGAGTCATTCTCGCAAAGATCGCCCCCGCCAAACGAGGAGATTCCCGCACCAAACGATCCGCTATCCGTCTCGCCACAAAACAAGGGTATGGGATAAGTGGAACATCCACTTGCGCCCTTTTTAGTTGGTGATGGGTCGTCAACTTATCCAGTCGCGTCCATCCCACGAGGCCCGTCCTGCAATCAAGAGCATAAAATTCATGATCACCCGTCGCGGTCGCAATATAGTGCTCTTCGGAATATAGATCAAATAACTGCCGGAATCCTCTCAAATTCTTATGGACCTGCTCCACAACACCGATCCGGCCATTATGTGTGATCACTCGATCACCAATCTTCACATCCTTGATCTTCTTGCGACCCTTGTATGTCCATACCTCGGCGTCCTCCATAAAACAAGAGGCCATCTGGCTGCGCCTTGTTCCTGCATGAAAGAGCGTCGGTGTCGCATGAGTGTAACGACCGCTCATCATGTCCCGCAACGCCTGAGTGGTCTTCTCCCAATCCCCTCGATGAATAAAGAGAGCCACCCTCATAAACATATGGGGCATCCTCTCCCGGATTCCACCGTTCGATCGGAGCAGGTAGGATTTAACCAGTGTCTTCCAACCAAACAGCGTCGGCAGAAAACAATGGTCCAATTCCTTCACCAGAAGTTCCTCAATCTTCTCGCGATTTGTCTCAATAAACTCCACAAACTCCTCTGACAAGATCGGGCGACTCCTTCCCATCACATCCCGGTTCCCCTGCAATTGTCGGACTACCTCCACAAATGATGCGCTCGTCCTGCGCTCATGCAGCTCGATCAGGATCATGGCCGCCAGCTTGTCGTATTCGATGCTGCGATTCGCCATGGAGCCGCTTCGCAGCGCCATTCTCTCCATGAATTCCTCCTCGGTATACGAGGCCGGCATCTCCTCCTCCACACTCTTGGCAAGCTCCTCAAAATTAATACGATCCATCACCAGGTGATGATTGTATCGCGACGACTCAATAAAAGTTAAATAATCCATCTCTTTGTTTCCAAGACGCAGGCTGTTTTTAAATCTCATTTTTTCCTTTCTGCAGAACATTTTGAAAATTTCCATTTCAAAAATTGAATCAAGAAAAATTAATCAGAATTCCACATGATAACATTGATGGTGCAGCAGAACGATCTTTTTGCCCGCCATCCGCATGCGATTCAATAATTCATAGTCTTCTCCGGAAGACGGTGTAAAATGGAATCCTTCCTTGAAGAGCGAGGCCCGCATCGCAAACGAGATGCCCACATAATTAGCGATAAAATCAGTATGTTCCGGTGGTGGGAGGACATAACGATCATGGGTATAGACCATGGTAAAGATAAAGACATCCACCTCGGGTTGTGTGCGAACGGCCTCTCGCAATTTCTCGACATAATCATCCGTCACCGTATCGTCATCGTCCAAGAACGCGAACCACACATCCCGGACACGGTCGCCGCTCTCCTGCACGATGCGCGCCATGCCGGCATTCCGAACCATGGCCGCGTGATTCCCTTTTCCCAGCTTTTGTGTCAGCCTCATGAATCGCACACGATCATTTTTCCCCAACACCTCGTGAGGAACATCCACATCATCCAGGATCACCAGACTCCTCCACCTATCCTCCTTCTGATGATCCAGAGAATCCAGCATGCGCGAAAGTGTCTTCCGTCCGATCGAGGGTGTGATAAAAGTAATACTCATGTTTTTTTTTATATCCTGTTTTTCTTTATATTATTCTTATCATCTTCTTACAAGGTGTGCATACAATCGAATAAATAAAAATATTCCAGGCGAGAATTATCACAAAAGACCTCTGTCTCTGCTTCCATACCGGCATGGTTTATCCACACATATATATTGGATGTCGCTCGATACTCAGTGTTCGTCGTCCTATGGAAGGAATAATGAACATATTTATAGATAATTTATTTATATCTTTTCGAGCATTTCGAGGGTCTGCACATCCACCCTTGTCTTCAGATTATCTATCGTTGTAAGAGGGAGTTTGATGGACAATCGGAGCAAAAAGGCGACCATCCGAGAGAGGACCTCTCGACTCCGGATCGTTTCCAGCAATCGGAGGATCCTCGAAAAAGGACGGCGTTCCTGGAGGTAATGGATGTAGTGATCGATAAGAAGAACCTTGATATTCCTTTGATAATTCAATGTGGCGATCCGCGTCTCGATCAATTCCTCCAGGTCTCTGACGAGCCATCCCCCAGTGGGCAGGTCGCGCATGAAGTGGATAAGAAGAGTATTATTATGGACTTTCTCCAGCATGGCCAGGAGTTCTTCTTTTTCAAAAAGGGCTCGATTGGCCGGCAATTCCAGAGCCGCCAATTTCTCATGAACGGGCATCTTGGGGATCGCAAGTATCCTTCCGATACGATCAGCCTCTTTCCGGCTTGTGCTTGCCCATCGCTTCTTATCTTGAATGGAAAGATAGTGGATCATCGTATTACTCAATTCATCAGGTAGCGATCCAACATTATTTCGGATAATACTATCACTACCATCTTGATATTGATGTATAGAAAATGTCACTAGATCTTTATTATCATCATTGGTAGTAATTATATATTTTAAATAATGGCTTGTCGCACCTTTAATTTCATACATTCTATAATTGGGTGCGCAAATTACTTTACTGAAATGTTTAAATTTTTTTACTGTTACATATTGCAATTGTGTTAATTGATACAATATTGTTTTCACATCTGTATTCAATGTATCAATAACAAAAAATGATATTTTTCTTCTTTCTATATATTGTTTAGATTCTTTTTTATTAATCGGTCTATTGGCAAGATGAGTTTTTAAATTGGGTAATTCAAAGGGATTAAGAGGTAGATCACGATACCATTTGCCTGCTATTTGATTTAATTTTTGTTGTGGTTGTATCATATTCTTTTATCAAAATCAAAAAAAAAAGATTTCTATTTTATAATAGATAAAGAGAATGAATCAAATTCCTATCTATGTTATTTGTTACAATTCCTTGTATTTTATTCGCAATTTCTTGCGACAATTAGAGCGTTTTCCCAATCCCGTCGTTATACTCGATAATGCTAGCACCTATCCGGATCTTCTTGCCTACTATGATGAGGTGCAAATACAATGGGGCGATCGTCTCACCATCCATCGTCTAGATCAAAATTATGGGCATCGTGTTTACTGTATACGACACGATCTCATGCCCGAATGGTATGTGATTAGTGATCCAGATCTTGAGCTACATCCGGACATGCCCGTCGATGCCGTGGAACAATTGTATCATCTGGCACTCCAATATGACACCGGTAAAATAGGACTTGCGATTGATATATCAGAACATGATAAATTAATTGATAATCCCAATTATACAGCGGGTAAGAGCATTGTTCATTGGGAAGAACGATATTGGAATGATCGAATAGAAAATAACAAGTATGAAATGTATTATGGAGATATTGATACTACCTTTTGTCTCGTTCACCACCCGAGCCTCAACCTCTCAAAATCTCGGATTCGAGTTGCGGGCACATTCACATGCAAACATTTACCATGGTATAAAGGATACATTACGAAACATCTCTCTCCTGAAGAAATCTCTCACTGGAAACAAAACAATATCTCATCCAGTATTCTTTTTCATTGTAGTGATAATATCTAGACAAGAATGCATTTCCATTTTTTATGGTCTGGTAAATTTTTTTTGACTGAGGCGATACAGTGCATAGGGGACCGTAATCAATGATGAACCCAGGAATTGGATCAGGATGAATTGCAGCTGTTGGGTGATGAGGATAAAGATCTTGATCGTGTTGAGGATCACATACAAGATCGGCTCGATCAGCACTACATTGTAGGTCCAGAATTTACTGTAATTCATGGTCTTGATGAGCGGATTCCACGCATACATGTGGATAAAATCAAAGGAGACCGTATCGTAATAGCGGTCCATGATGCTCGATAAAAAGGCGATCGCATAGACAATCAGCACCTTGGGCCATGTATTCAACTTCATCTGCAGAAAATTACTCTGATCCGCTGGATTCTTGGCTGGACCAAAGGCAAGAAACTTTTGCTGAAAGGCATTCTCCGTATCCAAAAAGATCAGCGCAATGATGAGAAAGAGCGCGAATAAGATCAGCGCATTCTTCGGTTCAAAAAAAAATTTGACGAGCGAGCTGTAAACGGTGCCTTTGGTGGATTTTTTATTCATATTCATTTTTATTTTTATTGGATCCAATAAAAATAAATAAAAAATGAATAAGCGTATCCATCAAGAACACCTGTTCCAAGATTATCGGGACCAGGCATTCACCCTACAGACCAGCATCTTTCTTCTTCTTCTTCTCATGGCCTTTTATGTCCACAATACACAATTTATTCGCAAGCATCCAGGCAAATTCGCGATTGAAATCGGAGTGATTATTCTTTCCTCGATCTTGATGGTGGCATTTCTTTCTTATTTCAACGGCTATTCGTTTTTACCCCTGATGATCCGGGTGGTGTCCCTGGCTGTAATTCTGGTCCTATGTATCGAGCTTGGGATGGGATCCAAGGACGCGGCAATTTGGTCCGCGACGCTCCTTTTTGCCATGGAATTTGTCTTTTTCTTCGTCTATGCGGCCACCACTGGCGACATTATCCATCGCAGCGGCGAATTGGTCATTCCAGGCCTGCTGATCGCTTTTTTTGGTGCCGTCACAGTCGTTATCCTCACCAAGCATTCAAAAGCGCTGGCGCGACTAGCCGCAACGTTGGAGGTCAAAACACCACCCTGGGTATTGGGGATGGCTCTTTTGACCGTATCGCTCCTCTGTATGTTATTCGTCTCGATGATTGTGACGTCGATCCGTGTATTTCCAGGAATCCATGCAAGAGTGCTCGTGGAAATCGTCGTCGCATGTCTTCTGGCGATAGGACCCTTCGTCCTCGTCTGTAGAGATCGAGGCTTCCCACTCCATACGATGCACATTGTGTATGGCATGCTCTTGGTTGCGCTGGTCTATCTTGTGTTGAGATCGATGAATCGTCAAATCAATATCAATAGCAAACCTAAGAAGAAACATCGTCTATTTACAATAAGAAGAAAAAAATCCATCAAGAAATAAAGATTATTCATAAAATGCTGGCGGAACTTGTAGAATCCGTGCTTCTCCTCGGAGTGATTGTGGTGACGAGTCTGATCATCCTATTCCCGCCTCCTCGTCCACAATTCCCCACCTTTCATTCCTGGAAGGCACTGAAACAAGATCCGATGTGGTTAGGCTATCTCCAGGCCGTCTATCGTGACACCCTCAAGGAAACATCCTTGTTCCCCATCGACACATCATCTTTGATGTTCTATTACCCGGCACTCCTGGATTCTTCCTTTGTGGAGGCCATGAATTTCTCAACATCGAAATGCAATCAAGAGAATGAACTTTGTCCGTCTTCCCTGTGGCATTTTGCACCGATGGACAAGTGGGTGCGATACATCTATCAGGGTAAATATTGTGTCCGCTTTCCTAACGGAATTCCGAATCATACCAAAATCGAGGTATTGCACCGGTGCTGCGACGCGAAGCGCATCGGATTCTGGTTCTATCTGGCGGTGGGTAGTGGCCTTTATTACGATGTGGGAAAGAGTCTAGTGGTCCAGGATCACAAGGATGCCTGGATCAAATTATTTGGTTCGGTGACAAAGCCACCCTCCAATCTTGTGGAATTGAACCACGAGATCTATGTGCGCGCGCGATCGATTGGATATGATTCGATCCAATACATTTACCAACCATTGGGCAATGAGCGCTGGTGCTATGAGATTCAGGATTGCCGGAGCACCACGCTCCAGACCACCTCTCCTTGCCCCGATGCTACGGACCCGATCACCAAGCATCTATTTCTGGGATACCAAGGATGTCTGCCTTTTTCTTGTTCCGCGGCGGAACTCGTCCTAACGATGTAAAAAAAAACAAAAAAAAAAAAGATATTGCATTAGGGTAGGAGGTGTATTTGTTTATACAAGATGGCATTCAATTTAGTAATGCAGACAATCCAGACCGATACCAGGAACGCTATCGACCAGCGCATGCCACTGCCCGCTCTCAGCACCACAAAACTCCGCGGCGCCATCGCAGGCGCATCCCCGCTCACTTGGACGGATGCTCAGGGAATGTGGAACACTGCGCGCATCAACTCCCAAGAGGTGATCCTCGACTATGCGACGCTGCTGATCGACGGCAGTGCCCAAGCATCAGTCGATGCCGCCGCTGCGGTAATTGCCGCCAACTTCCAAACTACCGTGGATGCCCTGGCAGCTAAATATCCCAAATTCGCTTTCCGCCTCTTCCTCCATGACAATACCTATTCTATAGTCTCACCCTATAGTCCTACTACATACGTTTCTACTGCAACATCCCCCCCTTATCCAGGCACATTATCGGTTACATATCCTTACACTGGTGCCGTATTTATTGCCGCCACCACCAGCACTACTTATGCAAGCATCGGCGCTGCGGTGCAAGATCGTGCTGTGATCGGCAATGCCTTTGCCAACACCTTCGATAACGGCGGTATCTTTGTCACCGAGTATTTCTCGAAAACAACAAAATCCCTCAACGCCTATCTTGCCGGTGGTGTCTTCACACTCAATAGCAGCAACGCCAGCCAGATTTGCCCCATGTTCGTTCTCCGCCTCGCCATCACCCCCTTAGCCAATGTGTAAGTTTTTTAGAATAGAATGAATAAATAATTTTTATTTTCAACCCAAAAATAAAAATAGTGATTCCTATATTTTTTTTTTAGAATATTGATGATAGATAGGAAGGAAGAATGAACATTTATGTCGTCTTGCATTCGAATTTGTCGTATCCTTTACAAGTCGCTAAAGCATTGATGGAGACATGCAAGGACCACAAGATTACCTTTGTTTCCCATGCCGAGTTATCCTCCGCGGAAAAAACAACGGTATGTATGATTCTTCGGTGTGATCTTATCATCGACAATCCGGCCTTTTTCTACTGGATACGTTCCGGTCAGACGTATATACCAGTTAATAACGATCCAAAAAATCCAGAAATAATCCTCTATCGGGGACATCGTGGACAGAGCATCTCCCCTCTCTCGATTCCTTACCGATGCTTTGGTCCTCCACAGCGATTGATCGGGATCGCGGGGACACCGAGTCTGGTCCGCTATCTGTCCCGACGCGTTGGGGCGACATGGGTAGAAACCAATCATCTCTCACGCCAGCAAAAATGGCAGACTCTTCTCGAGCATCGTTTTTTTTCGGTGGAAAACAATCCAGTATGGATGGCTCTGATTCATCATCAGGACCATGAGGCCGATCTTATGGATATGCGCATCATTGTGGATTCGGAGATTCAGAGAGATGATATTGATGGTGAGGTCCGTATGTATTTTCATTCAGATCTGCACTCCTGCACCATGTGTCTGAGAAAATCGTGGATGAAACGAACGATTCTACCGATGCTGTTCGAATGGAATACCCACTTTTCTTATAATCAGCACGATGATCTGATTATTCATCTCCGAGAAGATACGACGGATGCCGTGCTTCATCGTGTGGTCGTCATCCTGCACACGCTGATCGGTTAAGATTACAGATCCAGTATTTATCATTCTTACATACTTTTTTACTTGTAAGAGAGAAGTGTGTATTTTGATTTTTGTAAAATGGATGCGACTTGTCATGATGATAACAGGTTATGTTTGCATGCATAATCACGGCGAAGGAATCAATGGTTGTTGTTGTTGTAGTTTTTGTTGTTGTTTTTGTTTTTGTAGTTTTTGTTGTTGTAGTTGTTGTTGTAGTTTTTGTTGTTGTAGTTTTTGTTTACATGTCCTCGGAAACGATAAAAGAGGAGTGGTTCTTGAAGTATTGTTCAAACCGTTGACAATTTTCGAAGTAAATATTGTTATGGTGATAGGAATGAATATCAGGATACCTATTTGACTTGCAATCGCAATACTAGACTTTTTTTCTATCATAAAGTAAAGAGTTCCCAATGTCAATAGCACACTCAAAATTCCTGGAATTATCCAGATTTCAGCTAAAAAGAAACAAGAGACTATACTGAGAATCAATATCATGGCAAAACAACACCATTGGAATATAATAGATCGAATTGTTGTTGATGTATTTTTTTCAATTATAAATAAATGATAAAAAATAAGAGGAAGGACACAAAGGATCGATACAATACCTATGCTGTAAATAACATTCTGAATTTGAGACATAATTAAATTATGACTACGGACATAATGTATACCATATGCAAATGTGATAAGGATCACTGCGATGGATATACCCTCCAAAATAATATTCCAGAGCGTTGGTAATTCAAAACAGGTATAAATTTGAAATAAAAGAATAGACATCAAGATCAGAATAAATAATAATCTATTTCCATTCTTACGGCATTTCGCAATTGGTGATAGTTGTGATGGTGATTGTATTGTCATTTACTTATTCATTAAAAAAAATTATTGATTAACAACCATAACTTACGTATCGTTCTTCAATATCCGAATAGCCTGATCTCTGGTATCCCACTTTGTTCTTAAAAACAAACCAGCGGTCCCTGCGCTGGAGCACCTTCCAATTCTCGTCGAGTTTCTCGGGGAGATCGATAGCCTCCTGGTAATTCGCCATAAGCGTATCCATGTAGGGTTTCTGGATGACATAGGCCGAGGAGGAAAAGAGCAGGCCGATCCTATGAAAGTGATCGTTATGAGGCGTCGCCTCAAAGACGGTGCCGGTCAGGAACATCATGTCCCATTCAAAGCCGGCATCGCGGATCTTGCCCAGGTTCTCGGCAAATCGGCGCGGCTCATAGATTGAGAAATCATCTTCCAGAATCAATACGGCCCTGTATCCTCTTGCCTTGGCGAGACTTAGGCATTCGAAATGGCTCATGGTGCATCCGAGCCATCCCGGTGATTTCTGGATGGCGTCGAATCGCTCCACCTTTTCCATCGGCACCTCCGCTGTGCTCAATTCTTCCATGATGTCTTTCCATCGATCCGTCCGATGCTTGAGATTGATGATAAAAATCCGATCGATGAAATCCATTTTTACAAATGGATTATCTAGTCTTTAGAGTGATTGATCTTGATCTTGATCTTGATCTTGATCTTGATCTTAATGCATGAGTGGTGTATTAGAAAAAGCATGTTGCACTATGAAATTGAAGCCAAGAGGGTCCTGGTGATGGATGAGGAGATAGAAAAGGAAGGCATCTCGAGCGAGGTGTTGCAAAAAATCATGAAGATGATCCTTGGGAGGCACTATGCCGATCTGAATAAAAAGGGGCCAGGATGGTCATTTCCGAGGTATGCGCTGGAAAAGTTTCAGGAGATGCTGGAAAAAGAAGTTTCCACAAAAGAATCGATCGAGATTCTTGCGACCGCGATCGAGACCAAAGATTCTACCTGCCAGACTCCTGTGATTAAGAAAACGATCGAGACCAAAGAATCGGCCTGTCAGACTCCTGTGATTAAGAAAACGATCGAGACCAAAGATTCTACCTGCCAGACTCCTGTGATTAAGAAAACGATCGAGACCAAAGAATCGGCCTGTCAGACTCCTGTGATTAAGAAAACGATCGAGACACATAAAAAAACACATTTCTATAAACACAACATTTCGGAAGAATTGATCCGTTTTGGCAAGTCATTTTTACAAGAAGAATGAATAAAATTTCAGAGGTATAAAGAGATAATCCTTCAGAATAAATTATACAGATGGATCGCAAATACATCATGATTGATTCGACCTTCCGGGACCGATTGTTGTATCCAAATCCGGCGGATTTCATCATGCCGATCAATGCCAATATTGGCAATTCACCCTTTAATTCGACAAATCCATTGGCGGACGGATATCCGATCCATTCTTTTTGTTTCTTGTCCATGGGGGCGACCTTTTCAGGGACGGTGGTGGGAGGGAATCCGAGCGCACTCCAGGTGGATTCGAGCATCGACGCATTGGTGGGATTGTCCGATCCAGATAATGGGACTACATTGGACGAAGCGAATAATTGCATCATCAATCTGACGTTAACGGTTCCCAGTGATGCCAATTCCTACCGCATCATTTCGTATGATGCGGTGCGGCGGATCATTTATCTCGATACACCGATCCTTGAAGCGTTTGTATTGCCGTTCGCCTACACCATCCGCAATGACAGCACGGTCAGTAGTATAGTATTGCAGGGCTATAATGTCACCTTTCGTGGGTATTCTTCCAATGAGAATGGATATTTTATCAGTTCGAATCAGCCGGTCTATATATGGGACCAGACACTGAATGAGGTCAATGTGGGAGTTTTGGTTAATTACAGCATTGTGCTCACGAAACCTTTTTCGGCGGGGTGGTCGGTGAACGATAAGTATACCATGTCATTGAAACAGGAGATTGATCGAGGGACGATTATGCCACCCTATTATTTGTCGTCGGGTATCTACCAGATAGACATCACATCACCTGGATCCTCGTATACAACAGGTATGGAGGTGCAGATTGTCACCAGCTATGATTCAAGACCAGTGGAAAGCCTGGCGGTCGCAAGAGTCGTGTTTGTCCAGTCCGACGGGGGTGGGGTGGGACGATTGGAGATCTTATACTGCGGCAAGGACTACACGCTGAGCGGTGAGTATTATATGCTCCCGGTGGGCGAGACCTTTCGCCAGGGATTGGGAACAGTCGTGATTACAGGAACAGGTGTGGGTTTCCTTGTCAATAGCAAGGCGGAACATATGGCGATGGCGGGATGCTATATGATGCCCATTCTCTTTACCGCCGAATACAGGCTGAATCCGGCCGATAAGACCAAATTGCAGATCAATCCCAACAATTCGCTCCCCTATGTCCCGAATCGTAATATGCCCAATAATAATATCATGACTGGGAATTCTCTGAACGGTCTGACTCCGATCGTGGCTGTTTTCACCTATCAAGGCAAGCTGATCCTACTCACCCAACCCTTGGATTGTGAGCTCTATGATCGTTTCGTATGCACCAACCTGGCCTCGTTTCCCGAGGCGCTCGATTACCAGATCCTCCCCTTTCTTCGAGATGGATGTGTGAATATGGATTACCGCGGGACGATGGTCTCGAGTAATCAGATGGTCTGCTATTCACTGGCCGTCAACACGCTCATTCTACCAAATCAGATCCTCAACCTTCCCTTTGGTGCATTGACCTCTTCTTATCCCTATGTCTTTTTGGAGATCACGAACGAGACGGCTTCCTCGGGTCATAATAAATCCATCATCTATTCCAACAACCCAAATGCAACATCGGTCACGTTTGTATGCAGCATCTCGGATGTCAACAATCCCGTCACCACCAAGTTTATCAACATCAGCTCGGATCGATCCTCTCAGATTGTCAAATTCAAGCCGAACGACAATCTCAAATTCCGTGTTAGCATGCCCGATGGCCTCACGTTTGAAACGGAACTCTGTGACTATATTCCACCTCTCCAAGCTAACCCCCTCCTCCAGATCACATGCCTCGTGGAGATTACTCGTTTGTGATTTAGATCTAAAGAGAAAAAAAGAAGGAAAGAAAGATGAAAGAAACAAGACCATGGGGATGGTATGAGGTGTTGCACGACGGCGATTACAAAGTAAAACGGATCCATGTGCTTCCGGGGAAGCGCTTGTCGCTTCAGAGTCATGAGAAGAGGACCGAGCGGTGGATTGTGGTAAATGGGGCGGGACAGGCGGTGCGGGGAGAGGACCTGTTGGACCTGGCGACGGGAGATTCGATCGTGATCGAGGTGACACAGAAGCACCGATTAATCAATCCTTATGAGGATGGATTAGAGATTGTGGAGATCCAGACGGGGACCTATTTTGGCGAGGATGATATTGTGCGGTATGAGGATGATTTTGGTCGTGTCCCATGATCATGGAGATTTTTTATAGAGCTTATCTTTTCTTGTGAGTATTCGAATGATCGATGACGATTGATATTTCTTTTTGATTCATCTTTATTGATACAGTATTAATTCACTACGAGTGAATGGATACCAGTTTGGTGTTTGTGCCTTAGTTAGTGATAGTTTATTTAAGCATGATAATAAGTTTGTATCTCTCCTTACACTTCCACTCACCTCTTCTTCGGTGCTGTTATGTTATAGCATGATCGTCCGAATTGTTGGCAGCAGGATAGCTTTATTTAGAGCTGGGCGTAACAAAATGAATTTCCCCCATTACGTCAATACCTGATCTATCGTGTCGAAGCTGGTGCTGATTATACAGGCAGCTTAGTAGGTAGCAGATCGTCAATTTGTTGGTGAAGGAGAAGAGAGCACCAAACATTCGCACGCGTTACAGTGCCAGCACCCGGTAGAATCTTTATCGCTGCTTTTACACACAGGGGTCTTGCCCTCGGGACAACCACTACATGTCTTGACGGCATCGCTCTCATTAGGATAGAGACAATTGGGAGGTGGAGGCGCGGTATAGATATTATCGACACCACTTGTATTTCCGACACAATCCTTAAGGGGGGTATCATCCGTAAAATAAGAAGTGCAAATGAAAGATAGGTAGACGGTGAGGGATGTGATGGCGAAAAATACACACATGAATATTTCATAATTGGAGGGAATCACGGTGCGGACGATCCGGACGAAATTTGTATCATTATGTGTAATTCCTCGTTTAGCTGCAGTTATATAACGATTAATAGTTCCAACTTTTCCAGGGTTTTGTTGTTCTTCCGCATCTGTTAATTTGGGCTTTCCAAGGATTTTATAGATCATGGCCGTATTATAGGTAAGAAGGAATACAATAATGATCATCAGGATCCAGAATCCAGCCTGCAATTGATTTTTGCAGGTATCCGACGAGATTTTGTCCAGGCTGATCCCCAGAGGATTGATAGCATAATGGAGGTTGAATTCCATGATGGACATCATAAAGAAAAAGATGCTCAGTGTATTGATCATCATGAGATTGACGCGTGGTGGATAGACGATTGAATTCTCGGTTCTTGTGAACATTGGGAATGATTTCATATACCCCCGTCCAATCAGATAAATCAAGACAAGCAAACCGGATATGGCAAAGAACATTTTAACACCAAAACTAGGACGACCCTTTTTGGCATTGGATACTTCTCCCATTTTTTATACGTTTAGTTTAAAAAACTTTTTTTTTTTGCTTGTGAAAAAATAAATAGTGATGTGCATCATCATTGTTATCACATGTGTGGTCCTCATCCTGATAATCTTGATCATCATGACCTTGAAAAAAAAGACGATGATTGTCGTGGAAGATCACACGAATCTCGTCGTGCCTATTCCTACGACGGAGCCTCCCCAGAGGAGTCTACTCGAACAGATCCAGAAGATTGTTGATCGGCGCCTCCCGAACCTTCCCTGGAAGATTTTGAATTTGTTTTTTTATAATGACGAGGTTGTCTTTCTCACGATTGAATTGGACGATTCGCTCCTCTATTTCACACTCCTACCGCAGAAGCGCATCCTTCTCCTCGAGGACTACTCCGTTCCTCCCACCTCGATCGAGATTACAAAAATAATGTATATGAATTATCCTGTGCAATTATAGAAATACAATGGAGCTCTACATTATCAAGAAGCCCGATCCGACCCGAGACTGCCGAGATGTATTTGAGCAATTGGTTGCCGTCAAGAGGCCAGAGACGATCGATGCTGTGACCACGGAACGAAAAGAAGACGATTGCTACATCTGGATCCAGAGAAAAAAAATATCGGAAAAAAAAGTTTTTGAGAAAGAATAAAAAACATGACATCATCACCACCACTAGCCATACAAATAAAAAACGATGGATCAATACCACATGCACTACCACAAGCTAGAGTATTACCACCGCGATGTCGATCTACACTTAAAAAGTATCATTTAGATAAAAATTTGAATCCATCGACATTACAAAATATCAATATTTCTGAAATGATGAAAAAAGATGTAAACACCTTTACAGATACAGAAAAAGCATATGAAAAGGCCATCAAGAAGAAGGTGTATCGCGCAGAGCTCAAGGAAAAATTTCTCGAATATCTGCACATCATCGAGGTGACGGTTTTGTTAATCTTTGTGCTGATGGCCGTCTTTTACCAGTATACAGATTTCATGAAGGCCCATACCGATCAGTGGCGGCTGGAACTCGCCCTCTATTTTGCATCGGCGGTTCTAGCGTATGGTGTGATCTTGCTCTTTCGCCAACCGATTTTTTTTAGGAAGGCCAAGGGTGAAGGTGCAGAAGAAATCAATCGCCAGCGGACCATGGACTGTGTAAAGACATTGGGTCTAATGATGGGGATCGGATTTGTTACCGTCTTGGTCATCTATGTGCTGGAATTGGGAGGCTGTAATAATCTGATTGTCTCGTCGCTCGGCGATGGCAATACTACATCGGGTTGCGAGATCTATAACGAGATGAAGGTGCCGCCTTTTTCCTCGTGGGCCTGCAACCCCCCTGCAAGCACACCAGCGCCGGGATTGCTTTATCTGGTGCTTCTATGCTTCGTCCTGGCCATCGCCTTTGGTGCCTGTTACATGTATTTCCAAAAGCCCCTTTTTGGATTGCTTGCCGTCATTTCCATCTTTTCCTTTATTGCTTTCTTTACCATTTACAATACAAAGTATTCCACTCCCTACATCACCAATTCGGTGGCGACATCTATTGCCTCGACATCTCCTCCCCTTACCAATAGCGAGGAGACGATTCTAAACATGAAGAACAATTGGATCGGATACATGCTCCTGATCGCCGGGATCACCTTTATGATCCTAGCCTTTGTGGCCCTCCTCATAGTGGTCTTCTTTATTGTCTTTGGGATCCACACCCTCTCCTTTTATTCTTATTTTGTTGGATCCAAAAAAATAATGGGCACAGGTTTGCATGTTGCAACATTTTTTGTGTTTATCACAGAGGCGGCCCTTGTGTCCTTCATCATGACCTGGCCTTTTATGAGGACCGTCATCAATCGAAATAAATTCTTCAATCCCAATTACCGCTGGCAGGACGATTCTACCGCCAGGGACATTTTTAGAGATGTCTGGATCAAGATTGGCTGCTTCTATATCTTCCTTCAGATGGCCGGTAATTTTGAGTGGGCCAATAAGGAATATTGTAGGTCCGTAGACGGCGGTAATATTGTGGCCTCGGAAGACACGGGAATGAGAGATCCTATCGATGTCTATCTTGAATTTAAAGACGGAGATGGTATCCCGGTGAATGAGATCAATGAAAAGGTCAAATTGTTCAGAGAAGAATTAATTCATAATACCAAGAGGAAGGATATTTATAATAGCACTGCTAAAACATTGGCACCAATCTTCTCCTCCAGAAAAGTCGTTCCATTAACAATAGATGGAAATAAACCGTAAGATTATTATCGATAACAAAAGGAGGGAGGTCTTGCACAGTAGCTGTTCCCATAATAGGGGATCGGTGGTGTCCAGCACGGATTATTGCGAATCGGAGAGATATAAGAAAAATTATACGGATTTAGGTAGCAGGCTGAGGGGTAGCATCCGTAATTATTGTAATTATTGTAATTATTATAGTAAGGTTGCTGATGATGGCGACCTCCTCGATCCTGATAATCCTGAATGTTGTTCACAATGACAATTGGTTGCTGTTGGTATGGTTGTGGTAATTGTGGTTGCTGTTGGTATGCTTGTGGTGCTTGTTGTAATTGTGGTTGTAGTTGTGGTAATTGTGGTGCTTGTGGTAATTGTTGTGGTTGTTGTAATTGTGGTGCTTCTTGAGGCTGTGTCTGGCACGATCCGTTGCTCTGGCAGACTGGACGATGGGTGCTGGTATGGTGGATGGGCAAGATGCTCAGTCCTCTCTCCATTTATTATTGTCAAAGATAATAAATGATCTATCATTGTAAATTTTTCTGATCAGCCCTCGTAATGGGTCAGTGCCTGTTTGAGGTAGAGGTCAAAGTCTGTGTCGGTAATATTGTCCTTGAATTCCTCATAGAGCTCTTCCTTAAGCTGAGGGATCTGTTCGCGAAAGAGGGTGAGAAAGTTCTTGCGGTCCAGGTAGCGGGAAGGTGGGAGGATCATCTCGTGGAGCAGCTTTTCTTGCAGCTCCTCGTCCTCGGTCTCCATGATGATGCGATTCATGTAATGGATGACCTTGGCAAGGATGGATTCGCGGTAACTGATTCGGATCATGAAATCGTCAAAGCCCGAGAGCGTGTTGAGGAGGCGGACGGCGATCCCGGTGGAGCACTGGCCCGACGCCTCAGCCAGCTCCTCCAGCAATCGCTTCTGAAGCTCCTCCTTGTGGTCCGAGGCGTGGATGTGCTTCCAGACCAGACCAAGGATGGCCGCGAGCGAGTCCTTGGTGCCTCCATAAAGCCTCTTGTCAAAGACCACACGATTGATGGCGATCGTAATCTTATCCTGGTCCGCACTGGACCTCGACTTGAAACTCTCCCACGACTCCATCTCCATCCTCCATGACTGCACCTTCTGGAAGACGTCCGCACCGACCGCCGCACCATACTTCTCGTGCAGTTTCTCCAGCGTCTCTTGGGAGCTCTCCTCGATGGACTCCGAATGCACGTTCTGTCGATTGGCAAAGATGCTGAGTTCGGACGTCATATCCTCCATAAAGAGCCGCCCCATGGTCCTCTGCGCCTCCTCGCGATAGGCGGAATCGATGCGCGTATACTCTGTATTAAGAAAAAAGTCGCAGATGTCCGCCTGCATTTCGAGCGCATAGACATTGGCCACCAGTCCTGCCATGAGCTCATCAAGGCATCCTCGAAGGAACACGTCCGCCTGCGATCCGGCCTCGAGCGGGGAGGCCAGGTCGCGTCGGAGCAGGAGCTGGGCGAGCATGATCTTATACATGATCGTTTCCTCGAATTCGGTGCGGTATCGGATGAGGATGCCGATCAGCGTGTCCATGTCCACCGCCTCGAACGTGTGGTAGGCATCCGTCAGCGTGCGGTAGCGGTAGAATTCATCGGGCGCAATGGTGGGATGATGAAAGACTAGTGTTAACCAGTCCTCGATCTTATCAGGTCGCGCATAATTGGGATAATCGCGGATCTTTTGAAGCCACTCGATGCGGCAGGGCACACTCATATCCTCTCTGGATATCCATTCACGGATCTTCTGAATATAGGTGGGATCATCGGCCGCATAGACCTGCTCAGCCATACGGCACCGTATACCCGTCGGCAGCTCGCACCGTTCCAGCACCAACCGCACAAATCTCTTCATGGATTCGGACGGTCCAAACCACAGCATCTTTTCCAGGATGACCACGAATTCCAATCGATCCGCTTCGGTCATCTCGTCGTGAAATCGTGACACGGCCCGTTCCGCATCCCCCTCTTCCATGTATTCTTGCAGCAAAGACTCCATCGTTACTTTGCTTTCCTTCGTGTTATCCTGTTAGATTAGATCATTACGAAAAAATTTCCAACGTCTCCATATCAAAAAGGATGGTCTTCTTCAATGCTTTGATCCGTTTAGAAAGGAAATAGCTGAAACTAGAGCCTCGGAGCGTATGAGGATTCCACATACCGATAAAGACGGAGTTGCCATAGTGTTCCGCGGAGGCAGCGTCCATGACCGCATTCAGTTCGCGATGCGTCGATCGTTTGGGTATTACCAAGCGCTTCCGATCGATTCGATCAAGGAAACGGGTGATGTCGTTCTCCGGATCCGCGCACAGCACCATGATCTGATCCGTGGGTGGGATGTGTTCCAGGATCAATCGCTGATACAAGGAGACAATCGCCTCCTTGTGGAGCAAGAAGTGAGAGACCATATCGGGTTCGATCCTCGCATGAACCACGCTAACGGAAGAAGTGCCGGAGGAGATTGTCCGAGGTAGATGAAAAGGTATCCTGGGAAGCAATTCCTCGAATCCGTGGAAATCGATGGTGTGCATCCATCCCATATACATGCAACTGGACGCGCTATTTTCCTCCGCCGTGCTGAATTTTCCTCTGAAATAAAGATCCATGTTGAGGTCCAGGTAAAATTCATCGCCATGGAGAGTCTCTACATGAGGATGCTCACGGCCATCCTCGTCCACCAGGACATAATCGATGACCATCGGTGGATCGACAGAGAGAGAAAACCTCTTGATGCGTCGTATCTGCGGCCACAGATACGATGTGACATCCACGAGTCTCTCGGGTGTTCCGTAATGGATGGCCAGCACCTCTTTTGGATCAAGGCTCACCTCCGTCTTCAGATGATGGTTATCTTCGGGATGCATCCGCACCTCGCCATTTTTCATCACAACCAAAAGGTGCTTGCTGGTCCCATAGCAAGGATCGCCAAAGGAAGACTTATTCAGATCGATGGTGGTGGATAACCCGCTCGGTATGTCCACGAACCCACGCATCATGCATACCTCCGTGATGTCCTTTCCTCCACGACATACTTTCTCGATACGAAAGTCAGAGAGGCCGCTGTAGAGATGGATACCGAACTCGTCCCTAATATCCTTCTGAAAGGTGGGGAAATCAATGATTTCTGACAGCGGCACCATGGACTGAGTGGCAATATCGGTCATGAACGATCCTACCACCAGGACCTTGTCTCCCTCGACGTTTTCTCGGGAGAGCCTCAGGATGGCATTGATCAATGCCACCATCTGATTGGTCATTCCCCGATAATGATGGGCAATGGATTGTAATCGCATTCTTATTAGAGGTTGGGATATTGTATCCTTAAATAACAGACGACTTCTTCATGGTCTTTTTTTGCTGCTTGAGGTCTTGGACCTCTTCCTGGATCTTCTTGACCGCTTTGAGGATCTTAAGGGTCCTATTATTGATTTCTTCCAGCATGGTCGTATCCATCATCGTCGTGGGAGGTTTGTCTGGTTTGGGATTCTGTTCGGAGAGCTGGGTGAGGATCTCTCTCATCTCCTCCTCGTCACGATGATATTCCACACACAGCTGCTCGAGTGATGTAGAGGAAGATTTGGACCGCAGTATCTTCTGAAAGACGGTGGCCAGCTTCCATAGGATCGCCTTGGTTGTCCTTTCGTGCCTCCGTGCCACCGCCTCCAACGTCATCCCGGACCTCAGTTCTTCCAGCATCCCCTGTTCTTCAATATTATCCCATGGTTGTCCTTTCTTGCTCATAAGCCTGTTTTATTTGTCTGCAGGATAGGACGATGTTAAATTGTAATTGTATTTTTTTTATTCTCGACAGGAAATAAAAAAAGAATTCATGGTCACTCTGACACAGGGAGTTTTGATAGTCTCCATGCTCACCACCATTGGATCCACCACGGTCTCGGGAATAGCACTGGCCAAGGAAAAGACCGCCGATAGTTTCTACATCACCAACATCCTCTCTATGATAGCTCTGTTCGTCTTTCTCTATCTCATGTATGCCGTCCCCCCGCGTCGCATCGGGAATTATTATAGCAGCCGAGTGATGCTCATCACCGCTCTGATTTATATCGCTCCCATCGTCGCCTTTGCCATCACCTTGAGCCGTAAGTCAGAGAATAAAGCCTATATTGGAAATTTCGTCATCAGTATCGTGCCCATCCTTCTTATCGGCCTCTTCCTGATGTATTGCAAATCGTTGCCACTACCAGTGATCGATTGTGATACATTTAAAAATCAAAATCTACAATGTGCCGAGTTAATGAGAAACATTAGAAAATCGACACAATTTACAGATCAAGCTGAAACAGCGGCACAGATAGCTGCACTTCGAGATGCAGAAAATAGCTTGAGAATTGCTGAATCTACAAAGAATTCATTAAGCACTGCATTCAAAAGTTTCCTAAATAAGGCAGATCGCCTTCACACAAATACTCTACAAATTTCTCAGACAATTAAAAATCTCAAAAGAGAGATTGAGATAACCAATAAGAGGCGGGCATTTCAACGTAAAATCTTCCTCTGCCTGCTTATCCTTCTGATTATCCTAATTACCTTTCTTGTCATCCACTTTTTCTCCGCCATCAAATCTTTTTTCACATTTTAGTTTTTTATTTTTGAATGTAATAATAAAAATGTCATGGAGTCGTTTAAAGAAATCCCTACCTCCCAATCTTTCCTCATTATTATTGAAGCAGCAACAATCTACGATTACTGACGAGCAAATTTCCCAATATATGAAACGTTTCACCGATGATTCTTACTGCTTTCTCATAACCCAGAACCTTAATTTTCTTTTACGAAAATCAGGTTTGACCATTACCTTGTCTCCCGATATTACCATTACCAAAGAAGATGGTCGTATAAAGATCAGTATAAAAAAAGATGGTCAAGACATTCAGATTGGACCACAACCGGATCCAGATATTCTCTTTTGCACAGTCATCCTCGATGGACGATCCTTGCCTGCAGATCGTAATACCTATCGCATAATTTTTACCTTTTTATTTGTTCTGTTGCAAGGCAAAAGTTTCTTTGAGGCAATTTATGAATCCATGTTAAACAAAGATGCTAATTCTTATACTGTGTCTCCAAAAAGTCTAGAGTCTAAAATATGTGAATTGAATAAGATGATTGAAGCGGGTGTAAAACCGGAACAAATAATAAAACACATACCCGATGCACAACAAATATCGAGACAGGCTCAATCGTATCAATCTAAATATCTGAATGATTTTGCTCTCCTTTTCCAGAATCCTACTTTCAGCTTATTTCCTCCCACGTCTCAAGCTATACAACAATATAAAAAACGACCCGATACATCGAAAGGTCCACAAAAAGGACCTATAAAAGATTCCACCATTATCGACAATATTTTAAAAGAAACAACAGATACAAATCAGAAAATTGATGCCCTCGTGCATCATATAGCTACAAACCGTTTCGTGCCTAGAACATGGGGACAATGGTTGAATGGCTTTGTGCCTGGATTTATGATTTTGGATAAAGATACAAACGCTTTAACGGCGGCTGCGGAGGCGATGAAGGCTCAGAATGATTTTCTGATATTACAAGGAAATCAAATTGGGAAACAAGTCACACAGATGGTTCAACATAAGAATCAATGGGCAACGACAACGATTGCTTCTGCATCAAAAGCATTAACACAGATAAAAGACGGACAAGATCCGAAGTATGATTCCATACCCTTACAGAAGAAGCAGAAAACAGACGAACAAAAAGAGGCTCAAAAAGATCTTTTAAAACAAAAAATTATATTATTGCAAAAAATTATTCAATATTATTCAAAGAAAGGTGCTTTGGAAGCTGTTTTAGAGACAGCAAAGCCTACTTTCATCCAGCGAATATTGGGTAAGAAAACGTTAAGACAACAATTGGAATCAACAACAATTGATCGTAACGCTATTATTCGTTTCTATCTCTTGACATTACTTGATCTTTTGTATTCTTCTTCTTCGTATCCAACCTACAAATCCTTTCTTGATGGATTTTATAGCAACATGATAAAAAGTAAGACGGACATCGATCCAACAAGTATAGCTACTATGGACGATTGGTTTGAATTTCAGAAAAAAGGTCTACATGATATTTATGGTGTGAATATCTTGGCCGATGTGGCAAAAGAGGTCATGTCATCTAAATATGTAGAATCAAAGATGAAGACACCCGATCAATTAAAAGAATGGAAATCATCCGCCGCTGCAGAGATAATAAAACATTCTCAAGATTTTATAGAACAAGTTTATCCTGTCAAAGAAAGACAATTAGTGGACACAGATCAATCTTTTTTTGATCGTATAAAAGGACAATGTAAATCACCCATCATGCAAAAAACATCTATTTTACCAAAACAACAACGATTAACACAACCGAAAAAAGAGATAAAACCACCATCTCATAGCATCAATATTGATTTCTTACTAAAAGCACTCTTTGGAATTGATAATTTTAAATTTAATGGAATTCAGTATACAAAAGAAACTTGGAAAAAAGTAGAAAATAAACAATCTATTGTGAATAAAGAACTTAATAAAGCAAGTTTTCTTTCCATTAATGTCAAGGAACCAAAATTTATTCCATTAGCATGTCTTAGTGAAGAACAATCGACGCAATACGATGATTATATCAGCATGCTACTGCACATGTTTCCTAATTTGGTAGAAAATTATGATTTGACTTTGACTTTACAATTATCAAATGTGGATATGACCGTAGGAACCATGCTGAAGCCATCCAAAGATTCTCGTTTACGATTTTTAAGATTATATATTGATGCTACGAATAAGGGTGGAGATTATATCGATGTGAGGATGGAGAGTATAAAATTATTTGGTTCTGATTACAAATGTCTTCTGGGATTGATTCCCAATCTCGTGGAATATCTCCGTTTTGCGATCGAGTCCTTTTTAGGTAAGGATCAAAAAGCACGTTTGGCCTATCTATTAAATAGGGTCTTTCAGCTAGCTTTTTATTGTATGGACAATGAAACGTTAGCTGCGAATATTACAGATTTGATCAAAGAGCCCTTATTAGCCCAATATCTAGAAGAGTATCAACTATCTCGTGATTCTAATTCAATCCGCGATAATATTCTTGAAAGAGTAAGAAATATTAAAAAATATAGTTCTACAACCATTCCCCCTCATCCATGTATCACAAGATATCAAGAAACGATACTCCAGTCCGATGATTGCAAAAATAAGGAGGATAAAGCAAGATGCTTATTCGATAAAATGCCTGATCATTTGGTTGCCAGTCCTATCAATAATCGTATATGTCTTATCATGGAAAGACTTCGTGTTATTGACCGCATGTTGAAAAATAAAAGACAACAAACACGACAAAAAATCGGAGGCACATTGAGGGGTGGTTTTGATTTTCCATCCGAGATTAAAACACTTAATTCCTTTGATGAGGCTACTATACGATCCTTTGTTGAGAAAATGTTCAATGCACAAAAATTGGGGGAACGGGATCTATTTAAAGAACAACAAACAAAGGCATACATAGAAGGTTTACTATCCAGTGTCGGTTCATTAAACACTCTGGATCAAATACAACATAGATTGGAAATGCAGGTTAAGGTGCATGAAGCTAAAATGAAAGCGAAAGCTGATAAATTATTAAGCAAACCATCTATTTCATCGCCATCATCTGCTAAAGCTAAAATAGACGTGCCACAACAACCAATTCCATCTGCGAATGTTCAGCACAAACAACAACAATTAATTTTGCAACGTGGACCATATTCCTCTACTAGTATTAATTCTGCTCTGCAATATTTGGCGGACAAGGCAAAAATAATCCGAGAACATAGCGGTGATCATCGCACACGCCTCTTTTTATCTCAACAAAGTAGCTTTTATAAACCATTGATTGAATCGCCAGAATATAAATTGTTTATAGGCGAACAGACACTGGAGAACCTTGAAAAATTGATAAATAAATTATATATAGGATCAAAGCTGAATACTTCAAATAGAAGCTATCTTGGTAATATTAAAAAGGATCTACTACACGATTTTTTACGATTAATACAATTATCCCCAACACAGATCGATGAAGAAATAAAGACATTAAAGGAGAATGGTGAGAAAATGCATACAGCGCTGTGGAATCAATCTGGAACATGGGAAGAAAAAGTTAAAACGGCAACACATAATACGATACTCAAAATGTTTTTTCCTCATGTGCAAATAAGTTCTTAATTATCCTATTATCGTCAATATATATATATATAATAGGATCATCATCGTGCAATAAATAATCGTTTGGAATTGTCGGGGGGAATCGATACTGTGACCGAGGCGGGGAGCTTGTATTGTGTGGTATGGTTGGGATCGGGTGTCTGGGTCATGAGGACGCGCTTGCAGCAGTAGCGTCGGATCGAATGGGTTTCAAAAAAAGGGAGCCATTCCTCTTCCTCCTTGCCCGAGAGCGACATGTCGTTTCGGTATTCATCCCATGCCTGTTGCAGGTTGGCAATCACCTTGCCACAGGTGTAGCATCGGATCGGCAGCATATTCTATATTATTTAATCCATCCTATTGAAAAGACAAAATCATTTTTCTTTTTTGAAGTGTGGATTGTCAATGGATGATGAGTTTTGTATAGAAAAAACTATATCATATCAATAATCATTCATTGCAGACACCAGTTGTTGCGTCATATGATAATTTTCGAGAATTACAATATATTTGTGAGACATCATTCCATGCTTTTTCTCCTCGTTGAGCACTGTCATTTCCAATTCCAATAACATATTTTGCAAACTCACCAGGCTTATTGGTAGGTATTATATTAGTATCTTCTTTTGAATAAGTGCTTAATAAGTCTATTGGAGGATTATCCTTAACATTGACGCGAGTAATACCGATTGGGAATCCAGAATCCGCACACAAAACCGTGGCTACCTGACTATCTAAAGAATCATATGAGTTTTGAGGATCAATCACACAACTGAGGGTAGAAAATTGTTTTTGTTTCACATTATTTTTAGTATTTTCCATGTAATCTTTCAATGTGATGTATTGATATTTATTCATTTTATTACAAGGTAAAAAAAAAAAAATGAATAAATGGCTGCAGAGCATATGAAAAGACAAAATCATTTTTCTTCTTTTGGACAATTATTGGACTTGATCAACTTTTGAATATATTGATTATTCAATGTGCTGCTACCCGCAAAATAAAATGGGAAAAAGGCGTGCACCAAGGCTTGAGAACCCGCCTTGAAAAACAAGAAAGACAGATATAAACTGAGTCTGCAATGAGACATATAGGTCATGCAAACTCGATGAGGATGGTCTGTAAATGAATACATCGACTTGAGGACTACTAAAAGAGATCAAGATAATAAAAAATTATGGAGACATTCAAGCCTTCTTCTCCCATCCAGGAACATAGCCATATTGGGTGAAATACTTGTGCCCAAACTGCATAAAAATATCCACCCAATCCCAGATGATCACACGATCATTCTCATCCAGGGCATCGCTCTGCCATAGCTTGGTGAAATGGTCCACATTATCCTTGCCTACATTCTGGACATCCTTGCTGGACATGTAGAGAAGCTGATGTTCAATAAAGAACTTGTCGTCACGGCTCTTGGCCTGCTCACGGAACGGCAGGATGTCCCGTATGAAACGACCGATGACATCCGTCACCGGCACCTGGTCCTTGATAAAGATCCTCATAATCACAAAATTGGATTCGCGAGGAAACTGCTCGATCAACTCGTCCAGGAATTGCACAAGGTGATTCCTGAATTCTTTCATGTAATAGATTTTGCCACGCTCGGAATCATCCATCATTCTTATTTATCTTTCTAGGAAGCATGTTCTTAAACCACTGTCGTATCGGGAGAGAGAGATACGATGCAGCTGTAAAGATCGTTTTCAAAGCGGACGTCCTCGACGATGATATGGATGGTATCGCCCTTTCGTATCGTGGCTTTGGTAGTGGAATTCACCAAGGAGATCTGAGAAAAATCCTGTCGAAGCGAATAGTTCGGGCATTTAGAGAGCGGCAGCATCATTCGTAGCTTGCGATAGCAACAAAAGATACCGTGGGGAAAAATCATCTCTACGACGGCGTCCGTCCTATCGCCAACATTCGGACGAAGAACCGTAGCATCGATCTCTACCTGGAATCGGACGTTGCCGTCCAAACGCGCGATCTGATGATCCAGGATCTTTGTTACATTATGTATGTCAATGATATAGCCATGCTCAAAACTACACTTCCCCAACAGACTTTTCTGAACACCTTCCGTGAGATGCTTCCTCCATTCGGTGCTCATCTGATCAGGCAACAAAAGAACCGAGGCCTGGATCTGCTTGTGCTGTGTAATGGTCATTCTCGTTCTTCTTTCCATCTCTTTGCACATTTTAAATCATTTTATATATGTTCATATATATACCTGATTACCTTGATCCCTTTTTTTCGTAATTCCTCAATTTCATCATCGGAAGGTTTGAAATTCAAATGCAATACTGATATTTTTTTTCCTTTTTCGATGATTTCATTAATTATTACAGCATCATATGCTATAGCTGCTTGTATTTGGAAATCATAATATCCACCGTTTAGATTTCCACTATCATCTCTGTATCTCATGCGCCATGTGATCTTCTTTCTTTTTCCTCCCAGATAAACTCCAATATATCCCGTATTATTTTTAGTTTTTAGATTACCTTCTAAACGAATCGTTCCACTATCATGCTGATCGAAATCGAAATCACCAGTCATATGACCAATTTGTTCAAACAATTGTTGTAATTTTTGTCGTTGTCTATCAGATTGTGTCGGTATAGAAGGCATGGTCGAAAATGGGGGAAGATCAGGTGCACCATTGTATTCTTCCCCGCATCTCTTTTTATAGGAAGCAGCACTTTCCTTGTGTTGTGCTAATCCTAATGGAAGGAGGGACGGGTGCATTGATTGTCCTGATGGTGAGGGGAGGGATGCACTTTCCTTGTGTTGTGCTAATCCTAATGGAAGGAGGGACGGGTGCATTGATTGTCCTGATGGTGAGGGGAGGGATGCACTTTCCTTGTGTTGTGCTGATCCTAATGGAAGGAGGGACGGGTGCATTGATTGTCCTGATGGTGAGGGGAGGGATGCACTTTCCTTGTGTTGTGCTGATCCTAACGGAAGGAGGGATGGGTGCATTATTTGTTCTGATTGTCTATCAGAACCGCATTTATGTGCTGTTTGTTGTCTTTTTCTTTTTTGTCTTTTTTTTTGTATTCCGTTGTATATACTAAATTTCCGACGACTGTTTACAGTATTTGCCTTTATTGCACCATGTTTTAATAATAATTGATTAACAATTTCAGTATGACGCGCTGCTTCAGCCTTTGTATTCAATGTTCCATAATCTTTTAATGTAAAATAATTACAATCGAAAAGCTTTACGTCTTGCCGTTCTATCTCTTCTATTTTAGGAATAGCATTCATTGCGTCATCTTTATTTAAAAAAAAACCATAATTGATATCTCTATCTTTCATTTTTCCTGTTTCATAGAGTCTATGCACTCTGTATACAGTTTTATCTCTATTATTTAAATATTCCTCAATTTGTAAACCATATTTATCTGTCGACATTTTATTCATATAAATAAAATTTTTTATTCCTTTTCATTGGCTGTGTAACTACCATATTTTGTCTGATTGGGTGGGTAATAAGATTTTGGTATATATTTCTGCCAATCACATTCATTTAAGGCTCTTGATTTCTCGGGCTAGCCGATCCGCGTCTTCGTAGGAAAGGCCGTATCGTCTCATCAGGTAGTCTCGGATGCTCCAGAGAGAACGCATTCCACCAAAGGGGATGGCCGATTTGTTTGTTGGTCGAGGCTTGCCGTCCTCAATGCGATAAAGGACATCATACTTATCGTCCCATAGATACTTGCGCCAGCGGCTGAAATAGGCATCAAGCGCCGGATGCTGTGTATTGATGTGGAGTGTGTCCTTGCCAACACGATAAAAAGAAAGGAGACGAGAGAGGCCAGAGAGCGCCGAACTGGTAGGATTCACCGATGTTTTACGAGTATAGATGCGATAGCGAACAACATTACCACCCTCTGTCGTCTCCTCCAACACCTCGTATCCATGATCGTCCTTGACCACGCGGAGCGATGGTGGCATCGCCGCTCTCTGTAATTCAATCTCCAGAGGATAATGCATACCATCCTCCATGATCGGCCCAAACTGGAAGAGAGAGACACTATCCAATGCTCGCATCGCCTTTTCCTTGTCGGCGTGCGCACGAGTCCGATCAGCTATCTGTTCTGGTGTCCTCACCTTCAGAGACTTTTTAGGCTCGCGGTAGGATCCCGTCCTTGTAGGCTCTTTCACATCCGTGGGAAAACTTATCTTTTTCATTCTTATTTATTTTTACAAAAGAAATAAATAAATCGATCACTTATATACTTACACTAACATTATATTAGGACCGTTAACCTTGGGCATAGCATCCGCGACACCCTTGACAAAAGAGATAGCCACGAAGATTAGAAACATGGCAATAATAAAACACATAAATCCATTATATAAATAAGCATACCTTGCAAGACCAGTTCCGACTAATGTTTTACTTTTTGTAAAAATATCATTGTAGCTTACTTTACTCCAATTATAACTTGTAATACAAACGGGAACTATGATATTGAGGAATAATGTTAGCCCAATAATACAATAGATGAAAATTTTAACTCCTTGTTTATGAACAGGAGGATACCGATAAAAATAAAAACATATAATCATACCCACAAAATATGAAACACATCCAGACAAACCATAATAACAATCAGATTTTACAACATTTAATTCCTCATTGGATAAGGTTGATGTTGAATTATTTTTCTGGATAATCGCAAAGGCGATACCTACATTAATACCAAGAAATAATAAGAGTATACTAAATATAACAGCCAAAAAAATCATCTCATCTTGAAATTCTTGTTGTTCATGTGCTGCTTGTTTTTGTGGTTGTTTTTGTGGTTGTGGTTGTGGTTGTTTTTGTGCTTGTGGTTGTGCTTGTGGTTGTGCTTGTGGTTGTGCTTGTGTTGTCGTGCTTATGCCAGACTTTGATTGTGTTGTCGTGCTTGTGCCAGGGTTTGATTGTAGTTTTATCATTGACAATTTATGATTTTACTTTATTATCTCCAGAATTTTTTTTTTAATTTAATTTTTGAATAATCATCATGATTATTTTATATTTGTGATTGTTGATAAACATTGATGTAAATTCTATTTATTTTTTACACAAAAAATAAATAAATGATTCAAGATTCTCCGGTATTAACGGATTGCTCCAAGGGGCTCTTATTATTGTTCCTTGCTATGCTCTACAATTTTATGGCGGATACCATGTATTGTGGTGTCCAGGCCATCATGAAGAAGAATCTGGTGATTCGTTATTTTGCGGTGCTGATTCTCATCTATTTCACCATCAATCTGACCTCGAATACGGCATCCTCTCCGGTGAAGATTATGGGAAGTGCGATCCTTGTTTTTTTCATCTATCTTGTCTTTATGAGACAAACCAATATATCTTTTCTGACGGCCCTTCTGGCCCTTTTCAGTATCTTCTTTCTTAGTCAATATCGTAATTATTATCAGCAAAAAGGAGAAAAAGTCCAAGGCCTATCTTCTTCTATTTTTATCACCGAGATTGTCTTTCTTGTAATCCTTATCATCGGTTTCTTTCTCTATGCCAATAAACAAAAACAAGATCATCCCAAGGATTTTACATGGTTCAATTTTGTGCTGGGAGCTAATTATCCGTGTGCCTCTGTCGCCGCCAAGTGATATTCTATCGATTCAAAAGGACAAAATCCTGGAGCTGGAGGAGGATGGGGACGGTAGGATTTTCGGTAGTCGCAGAATAAGCCTTGACAAAGTCGGTGTAGGCGTCGTGGAGGGCCGGGCCGGTGAGGTTTCGGATTAAGATGCGATTGACATGATCGGGGCTCGGTCCTCCGGGGAAGTGATTGCTGCGGAAGCCGGTGCCGCTCTGGGTGATCTTGCCACCCATCGGTCCCACCCATGCTGTCAGAATGAACTCATCACACATGTCCATAAAAGGCAAGACGCGCTGGACGTCGGTGGTGGTCACATGCGCTCCTTGGAAGGGCTTGCCGACATGGCGGACAAGAACGGCGAGTGAGTCCCGGACAGTGGAGAGAGGCGCCTGCACGAGCCTCTTGGGCTTGGCCCGGCTCCTCTTGCAGCGGATCTGGATCACGGTGTCACGCTTCCTTGGATCCCAGCCCGCTCCCTCGATCTTGTTGTAGAGATTGATTTCGGGAAGGACCTCCCGGACCCTGGCCTCGTCACGCACCTCGGCATCCGTCAGGCCGTCCAACGCTTCCAGTGCCCGTGTCACCCACGCGCACTCCTCGTCGTCATAGGTCACGATGTGATCCACCATGTCGGATTGAGGATCCACCAATGGATGTCCGATCAGCGCATCCTGGGCCTTGCTCCGGGGCAGATGATCAATAACACGATGGTCCTCGATAAGGACCTCGTCGCCAAGGATGGAAGGTGAGCTCTTGAGGGCCGTCATCATACCGGCGGTATCCTTCTCGTCCCTCATAGCGCGTTCCAGATAGGCAAGGAGATTGTCCATTCCTGTTGTTGATATTGTGATTCTGTAAAAAAAAAAACTCATTAGAAATTATCTATACTGCACACTATTTTCCGATACAAGAATCAATTTTAAGGACGAATCGAGATTATACACTTGGTGGAACTACACACCATCGTAATCCTCTTATTTCTCTCTTTTCATCTTCAAGATCGGACATAGTTTCTCATCACATCCATGACATACCTTTGTCATCGATCCAAAGAACTTTTCCAAAGTCTTTCTCTTTAGTCTATAGCTTCTGAATCGAGTATCTGAAACTGGTTTCCCGCAGCCCTTACTACCTCAATGAAGAATTTGAAATAAAACTTTCCGAATCATCATAGACTTCAAAATTGATTTTTTTCAGATATCATTAGATGATAAAATGATATCCTTTAACTCTTGATTTTTTTATTTCCAGATAAAAAAAAATGATGAATCAGGTCTATGGTGCGATCCCGTTTCCTCGTGGCGAGGAGAAGTGCCTGGCGCGCGGCCAACGTCTGACGGACCGCATGATGGACTACCTGGCGCATGCCATCCAGAAGGCGATCGGCAACAACAAGATCCATATCGTCCCTTCATTCATCACGGTCGGCATGGACACCATTCCACGTGAGGAGTATGCCATTTATTCCAAGGTGCTGATGATTATGCATCAGCATAATCACTGGTTCCTTCTAGTCTACGATCCTCCTTCCGACACCTTTCATCTCATGGACACGATCGAGTCTGAGGACGAGAGTCCCATCGATCTAGAGCTCCTCCCTATCGGTGACCATGATCCAGTGGAGGACTATTACGGTGAGATCCCTCACCAGGGCGCCAGCGCCACTAATTGTGGCATCCTGACTCTTCTTAACATGGCCCGAATCCTTGCGGGCAGGCCATTGGCCTATGATGGTTCACCGGCGCGCATCAATGGTGTCCTCCGCCCCTACCTGGCCTCGGTGCTGAACGATCTTTCGAAGCTGAATTTGACCGTCCTTCTGGAAGGATAACGATTCATCCTTTATATCCCAAATAATACTCCTGGATAACAAAGGTTAATCCTCCACAAGAGGTAATTTTAGGGATTATCTCATCGTTGAAAATAGAGATTAGAGTTGCTGTGGAGCCATCTTTTTTTGTGATCGTTCTTGGCACATCTGTAGAATTGCCGCTATTTAAATCCAGATTTTTCAGAGGTGGATTTTTCATATAATTAACAGTATCAACATCCGATGTAATGGTCATTGATGCATCGGTGCATGTAGTGGTTCCTGGATTAAATTGTTCCATATATGTATATTTATAGAGTGTTATATCAGAATAATTCCACAATATATACATGATTCCTGTATTTGACAATTGAACTTGTTCTGGAAATCCATTTGCATCATAAGAGGACGGTGATGATGTCGTCAATTCATAATTTTCTCTTTCGAATTGCATCGCCATACCATAGGAAATAAAAACCATTTTTAGTTTTATTGCAAGATTTTTTTTTTTGTTAAATAAAAAAGAAGATGATTCAGGTTCAACCTTCTGGTAAGAATGTGTATGAAAAAATCAAGGATAACTTTGCATTTGATGCTAACCGTCAACCTAAGGATTATCAGAGACGTGTATTGGATTTTATGGATACGAATTCTTCGCTCATTGTCTTTCACGAGATGGGGACTGGCAAGACCGTCACAGGATTATTGTGTGCGATCGATTTTCTTAGCAAGGACATTAATAATATCGTCTATGTGGTGGCCTCCAAGACCCTGATGGCCAACTGGGAAAAAGAAAAAGAAGCCTTTCTTGTGCCCGGTTCGCCACTCGCCTCCCGCATATTCACCGGGACCATCTATGACTTTAAGAACAAGTTCAAGCGGTCCGCGTTTGAGCCCTTTGATCAGCGTCGCCTTAAGCTGATTGTGGACGAGTCGCACAATTACAAGAGCGCCTACCTCGAGCGCAAGACCATCAAGGCGAAGCTTGCAACAGTCAGTATCACTGGTAAAAAGACGAAGAAGATTACGACGGTGATAACGGTGACCAAACCGTCACGCCTGAGCCGTATAGAGGGCACGCCTCCGATCGTGACCGCGAATCGCCGCCACCGGATCATGAAGAAGGACTCCTACTTCTTGCTCACGGCCACCGTCAACATCGCCAAGAAGGTGCTCTTCCTCACCGGCACCCCCTTCCGCAATACCATCCACGATCTAAAGAACATGCTGCAGATGATCCTGATTCTGAATCAATTGAGCAGGACCCCGACACTCACGACCAGTCCGTTTGATCTGAGGGTGACGAATAAGACCGATGTCAAGGCCTTTATGTCGGCGCCGGTTATGAAGCTGCCCTCGGATGAAGAGATAAAGAACAAGAGCGCCACGGCCCGCAGGGAGATTGAAAATCTGCGCAACATGCTGGATTACGAGAAGCGATCGGGCGATTTTCCGCCCTACAAAATCTTTTACGAGATGATCACCCCCGAAAAAGCTTTTTTGAAACGATTCCTGAAAGAAAAGGGCACCAAAAAGAGCGTGGCCTTTACTCGACAGAGGATCATGAGCATCGGTTTTAAGAAATCACCGATTGCTGCTGCGAGTGCCACTAGTGCTAATACCAGTGCATTGGCCGTTGCGACAGAGGCAAAAACACCGGCACCGGCCCTCACGAAAGAACTGAGTGGCAAGGTGGAATATCTGCTGGGGGGGATACCGGCGGACCAGTATGAGCTCAAGTATGACGATTATGTTCGGAGCGACACACACATGATCAGTCGTGTGCCGAATCTGGCCGATACCAAGAGCGTGATTTATTCGGGACTGAACATCTCCTTCCTGGAAGATCAGCTCCCGGATCTCTTGCGATCCCGGCCCGGGAACGAGGACCTGCAAATCTTTTTCATCACGGGGAATGTGAGCAAGGAGAAGAGGGAGAAGGCAAGGACGGAGTTCAATGCCCTTCGGAACAATGCGGTCCTCATCATCTCATCTGCCGCAAAAGAAGGTGTAGATCTGAAAGGAGTGGGGCACGTCTTTTTTATCGATGGAGTATGGAATCCCGCCGAGTTTGAGCAGATCATGGGACGCGCGGTGCGGAGCGGCTCTCATGCGCTCTACCCCGGTGTGGAGGTCCAGGTGCACATCCTCTTTGACAAGCACAAGGAATTCCCCCAGGAGGCCATGGATGCCGCGGTCGGTAAGAAATACACG
>Ga0114971_10000054_pt1 | contig 59345 bp, 52 predicted proteins | sample M_140625_MF_Meta_FD_87320 | JGI IMG/M metagenome (GOLD analysis project Ga0114971, IMG submission 87320) | Freshwater microbial communities from Lake Montjoie, Canada to study carbon cycling - M_140625_MF_MetaG | ecosystem: Environmental > Aquatic > Freshwater > Lake | place: Lake Montjoie... | reverse complement strand
GTCACCCCTCTCGGTCTGTCACCATTCGCGAGTTCCTCGAGTAATGACTGAACCGACGGTCCCTACACCTGGCAAACGCCACGGACCGCGGTACGGGTTGCGTGCACTCGCCGCCCTCTGGCTTGGAAAATGTGCGGCGACAATGCTTCGCTTTCTAGGTCGCGAGGGGACACACGTCCCTGGGCGCATTGCACTGCGGGTATATCCGAATCTTCTCGGCGTCATCGCTCGCCCCGACACGGTCATTGTCGTGACGGGGACGAATGGAAAAACCACGACCACAAACCTCCTTGCCGATGCACTTCACACACTCGGAAAGCGGGTGTCCACGAACAGGGCCGGTTCCAACCTCCGCGACGGCATCGTCGCAACTCTCATCAACGGGGTCACGATGTGGGGGAGATGTCGGAGTGACGTGGCCGTGCTAGAGATGGACGAACGTTCCGCGTTGCGAGTGCTTCCGCAGTTAGCCCCGGACATTGTGGTGTGTACGAATCTGACCCGCGACTCCATCAAGCGAAACGCCCATCCGGAATACATCGCGTGGATATTGTCGTCCGCAATTTCGCCGGAAACAACTCTCGTGCTCAACTCCGATGATCTCATCACCGCGTCGCTCGGCAGCGATGCGAACGCTCGGCATTTTTTCGGCGTCGACCCGACCGGAAATGAATCGCGCGAACCGAGCGGTTCCGCGGTGGACGCAGCGATCTGCCCGCGGTGCGACGAACGACTCAACTGGGTCTTTTGGCGTTTCAACCACATCGGGCGCGTTCGTTGTCCGGCGTGTGATTTCAGGTCTCCGGTGGCCGACGTCCGTGTGTCGCCGATCGACCGCGCATCGGGATTGAGGTCGCTCACGATTAATTCTGAGACGGTCGACATTCGCCTGGCGAACGAAAGCGTCGTCAACGTTTACAACGTGGCGGCCGTAGCGGCGACGCTCGACGTGCTCAACGTTGCACCACAGACAATTGGGTTGGTCGTCGACTCGCTCACGCCGCCGACGAGCCGTTTCGCTGAGGAAGCAGTTGGTGGCGTGCGTCTCGTTCGACTTCTCACGAAGGGACTCGTGGGAGTTGCGGTGTCGCGGGCATTTGAGCAAATCGTCTCGGTGCCCGGCCGCAAGATCGTTTTGCTCGCCATCGACGAAACAACCGACCGCTTCGACGGGGTCGAGAACACGGCGTGGACGTATGACGCAGACTACGAATATCTGGCAGACCCATCAATCTCTGCGATTTATGTTGGTGGAATTCGACGCCACGATCAAGCACTTCGACTCGCCCTGGCCGGCGTTGATTCGAACAGAATCGTGTTGGTCGAGTCGGAAACACGCGGGGCGGATCTGGTGCCTCTCGGGGAAGTCGATGTGGTGTTCAATCTCCACAGCAATCACAATGCCGGTCCGACCGGCGACGCGGTTCACCGAAAATTGCGGCAGCGCCTGATGGAGATGAACTCGTGACGTTGACGATTGAGATGCTGTTTCCCGAGATTGCGAACTTGCACGGTGACAATGCGAACATCGAATACCTCGCACGGTGTCTTCCTGACGCGCGTGTTGTTCGAACAGGGCTCAACGAGACTCCGGCGTTTGTTTCGGGAATAGTTGATTTGGTGTATCTCGGACCGCTCACGGAAAGCGGTCAAATTCGAGCGATCGCTCGACTCGCTCCCCACAAATCCAGGATTGATGAACTCATCCGCACGGGCACACATTTCCTGTTTACCCATAACGCCATGGAATGTCTGGGATCGCGCATCGTCAACGCAGAAATGAAGTATGACATTCCGGGTGTGGGTATTTTCGACTTCTCAACCGAGGTGAGGATGTTCGAGCGCTATACCGGCAAGGTGATGGGCTCGTTCGAGGGAACGTCTCAGCCGGTTGTCGGCTACAAATCGCAATTTTCGATGGTCTCGAGTTCACCGGAAACCCCTGGGTTCATGGAGACTACGCGCGGCATAGGCCGGAACCCGACAACACACGTTGAAGGAGTTCGACGCGAAAATTTCGTCGGCACCTCGTTGATCGGCCCCGTGCTATTGATGAACCCCCATCTCACGGAGTGGTTGTTGTCATCACTCGTTCCGTCTCGCGAACCTCAACTCGCACTGAGCGATTTTGCCGTTGCGGCTTATGACGCACGGCTTCGGGAATTCCAGGACACGAAAACGTGGTCCTCGTTTGAGCGCGTATCAGGCTAGAACACAGCGTGCTCGAGGCTTAGCGGCCAACGAGCGCGAGAGAGGGAGTTAACTCGCGTCGGCTGCGATGAGGCGGTCTGTCTCGTCGAGCCACTCGAGAGCGGCCGGAGCGAGCGCTGGCTTGACCTCACTCGCGTGGTGTCCGCAGAAGAATAGTTCGCCGGAGCGAATTCGGACCCGCACATAGGCCTGTGCTCCGCACGAATCGCATCGATCGAGCGCGCTGAGCTCGTGTGCGGTGGCGGTAACAGAGGGGGAGTGCGTCGTGGTCATGTACTTCCTTTCGATGTCTCTATTCCATCACGAGAGTCGGACATTCCCGTTCGAAAAACACCTCGTTTCGCCATGGGCGTAAATTTTGTTCACAACCGCGGAGTGCCTGTCGCTTTGCCGCCACGGGCTCGCCTAGGGTAGGACACGTCCCCGTCAGCGAAGGCTAAATCAGTGGCTACCGAATATTCCGCCCGTCATCTCAGTGTCCTTGAAGGACTCGAGGCGGTTCGGAAGCGCCCTGGGATGTACATCGGCTCGACAGATGAACGTGGTCTCATGCACTGTCTGTGGGAAATAATCGATAACTCCGTTGACGAAGCTCTGGCGGGATACGGTTCATCAATCGGCGTCACGCTTCACCCCGATAGCAGTGTCGAGGTCCATGACACGGGTCGCGGAATCCCGGTCGACATTGAGCCCCGGACGGGCCTTTCCGGTGTCGAAGTAGTCTTCACAAAATTGCACGCGGGTGGCAAGTTCGGGTCCGGCTCGTACACGGCGTCGGGTGGTTTGCACGGTGTCGGCGCGTCGGTGGTCAACGCCCTCAGCGAACGCCTCGATGTTTTCGTCGACCGCAACGGATCAACCTACGCGATGTCGTTCCATCGTGGCGAGCCGGGACTGTTCGATGACACTGAGGGCTACGGACCGGGGTCGTCGTTCACCCCGTATATCGATAACTCTGAGTTGCGCATAGTGGGCAAGGCGCCGAAGGGGGTCACCGGTACACGCGTTCGGTGGTGGCCGGACCCAGAGATCTTCGGGACATCATCGATTGTTGAACTTGACACGCTACTTTCGCGAGCACGTCAAACAGCATTTTTGGTTCCGGGGTTGTCGCTATCGGTCTCGGACGAACGGTCCGATGCGCTCGAACAACACGAATTCTCGTTCGCTGGCGGAATCGCCGAGTTCACCGAGTTCCTCGCTCCAGACGCAGCACTGACGTCGGTGTGGCGCTTGACCGGCGATGGAACCTATACCGAAACGGTACCCGTCTTGGACGACGCGGGGCACATGGTGTCGACAGAAGTCGAACGATCCTGCCACGTGGATATCGCGCTGCGATGGGGCGCCGGCTATGACATCGTGCAAAAGTCATTCGTCAACATCATCGCGACGCCCAAAGGCGGAACCCACGTGACCGGTTTCGAACAGGCGATTGTGAAAGTCCTCCGGGCAGAGGTCGACAAGAATTCCCGACGACTCAAAGTGGGAACGGACAAACTTGAAAAAGACGACATTCTGACGGGGCTCACGGCTGTCTTGACCGTTCGAGTCGCCGAACCACAATTCGAGGGACAAACGAAGGAAGTCCTGGGAACTCCGGCGATCCGCCAGGTGGTCTCGACGGTTGTCGCGGCTGCGTTGGAAGAAAAGTTCGCATCAACCAAGCGGGACGACAAGGCACAATCCGCGCTCGTGCTGGAAAAGATTGTCGCCGAAATGAAGAGCCGCATTTCGGCTCGCGCTCACAAAGAGACACAGCGTCGAAAGAACGCGCTCGAGTCATCAACCCTGCCAGCGAAACTGGTTGACTGCCGATCCGACGAGGTCGAACGTAGCGAACTATTCATCGTTGAGGGTGATTCCGCACTCGGTACGGCGAAGTTGGCACGGGACTCTGAATTCCAGGCGTTATTACCTATCCGAGGCAAAATTCTCAATGTCCAAAAGGCTTCGGTGGCGGACATGTTGTCGAACACCGAGTGCGCCTCGATTATCCAGGTCATTGGCGCGGGAAGTGGCCGAACATTCGACCTCGCGCAAGCCCGATACGGCAAGGTCATCATTATGAGTGACGCGGATGTCGACGGTGCACATATTCGGACTCTGTTGTTGACGCTATTCTTCAAATACATGCGACCTCTGGTCGACGCCGGCCGTGTTTATGCGGCAGTTCCGCCTCTTCACCGCATCGTGGCGATCAATCCTGGTTCCAAGGCCAACGACGTGATGTACACCTACTCTGAAGCCGAACTACACGCGAACTTAGACTCCTTGCGCACAACGAAGCGTTCGTGGCAGGAACCCATTCAGCGCTACAAGGGACTTGGCGAGATGGATGCGGATCAACTTGCCGACACCACGATGAGTCTTGAGCACCGAACACTGCGCCGAGTGCGCATCGATGACGCCGAGAAGGCGACACTGATGTTCGAGTTACTCATGGGCAACGAGGTTGCCCCGCGTCGCGAGTTCATCATCGACGGCGCGCTCGATCGCGATCGAATTGACGTTTAGCGCAGCCGTGTCCCGATAACCGATACGACGTCGGTCAGCGGCGATCCTGACCCGTCGCGCTTTCCCAGTTCGGTCGGTAGTTCGCGCGATGTGCCGTCGCTCGCGCAGGCTCGCGGATCTGAGCCAACGAACGCGAGAATCAGGCCCACTTCGCCCTTGAGCAGCGCGTGGGAGCGCACTCCGCCCGTTGCACGACCCTTTCCTGGGTATTCCGTCAACGGAGTGACTTTGGCGCGGCCCGGGTCGGCACCGGTCAACGTCGCGCCCGCAGACGTGATCGTGACGACGTGTGCGTTGGAGTCGGCCGAGACACTCGCAAATGAGACGACGACATCGCTTTCGGCCAGTTTGATTCCCGCGACACCTGATGCGCCGATTCCCTGTGGGCGAACGCTGGCAGCGGGGAAATGCAGCAATTGAGTGTCGAGTGTCACGAAGACGAGTTCGTGCCCATCTGGGGCTAGGTCTGCCCCGACGATGGCGTCGCCGTCATCGAGGTTGATGATGGAGAAATCTGCGCGGGCCGGGAAAGTTGTCGGATCGACTCGTTTCACGGTGCCGAGTCGAGTTCCGAGAGCCAACGGGATGTCCGAGAGAGGAACAATCGTGACGACTTTTTCACCGGGAACGAGTCCAACGACGTAGTCGGTTGCTTTTGAGCCAGTCGCGTAAGCGATGGCACCGGCGGATGATGGGAGTGCCACCGGTGTAAATCGAATAAAGCGGCCATGTGACGTGATCGCACCGACATCGCCACGAGTGGTCGTGCGGACAACTGACCGGACGACATCGTGCTTCACCCGTTTGGCTACAGCAGAAAACTCTGATGTTGCAGGCGTCCGCAGCAATTTGCCGGTCGCGGTCAGGATGACGCTGCAGGGTTCGTCCTCGAGTTCGAGGCCTTGGCTGGCAATTGTGCCAACGACGGGCACGTCCTCGCCATCGAGCAGTGTCGTCCGCCGGGGAGTTCCATATTTGCTCGCAACGTCAGCGAGCTCGTCCGAGACAACCGTGCGGAGGGAATCCTCGTTTGACAGCAGGGTCGTGAGAGCCGAAATGTCGGTCACCAGCACGTCGCGTTCCGATTCGAGTTCAATTCGCGAGAACTTGGTGAGTCGGCGAAGGCGCAATTCGAGAATGTAATCGGCCTGAAGTTCCGACAGGGTGAACGTTGACTGCAGTTCGGTTCGTGCGGCCGCGGCGTCGTCCGAGGCACGAATGACTCGGATTACCGCGTCGATATCGACGATGGCGCGTAGCAATCCATCGACAAGGTGAAGGCGCTCCGTCTTGCGTTCGAGGCGATAACGCGAACGACGCGTCACAACCTGAAGTCGGTGGGCGATATAGACCCGCAACATGTCCACGAGACCAAGCGTTTCCGGTTTTCCCGCAACGAGCGCAACGTTATTGATAGAAAATCCATCTTCTAGGGGTGTCTGGCGATACAACTGATCAAGGACAGCTTCGGGGGAAAAGCCCGTCTTCACTTCGACGACAAGACGGAGACCGTTCTTGCGATCAGTGAGGTCAACCACATTGGAGATTCCCGTAATCTTCTTTTTCGTGACGCCGTCCTTGATGCGTTCGATAATGCGCTCCGGTCCGACCAAATACGGGAGTTCGGTCACGACGATTCCCGTCTTTCGGGCAGAGACCTGTTCGATCGTGGACCGCGCGCGGGTGCGGAACGCGCCCTTGCCCGTCGAATAAGCATCCCGGATACCCTCGAGCCCGACGATGATTCCACCGCTAGGGAGATCAGGGCCCGGGATAAAGGCCATCAGGTCGTCAAGCGTCGCATCGGGGTGAGCAATCAAGTGGCGGGCGGCTGCAACGACCTCGACGAGGTTGTGCGGCGCCATGTTTGTCGCCATGCCGACCGCGATCCCTGCAGCCCCGTTGACGAGGAGGTTGGGGAACGCAGCGGGCAACACATCTGGTTGGAGAAGCTGCCCGTCATAGTTCGGGACAAAGTCGACGACGTCTTCGTCGAGGCTTTCTGTCATGGCGATTGCTTCGGGGCGGAGTTTTGCTTCTGTGTAGCGCGACGCAGCGGGGCCGTCGTCGAGGGATCCGAAGTTGCCGTGACCGTCGACGAACGGAACTCGAAGACTGAATGACTGCGCCAATCGCACGAGAGCGTCATAGATCGCGCTGTCGCCGTGGGGGTGAAGCTTGCCCATAACCTCACCGACGACACGAGCGCTCTTGACGTAACCCTTTTCGGGACGCAAGCCCATCTCGGCCATTTGGTAGATAATGCGGCGCTGAACGGGCTTGAGTCCATCGCGAGCGTCTGGGAGGGCGCGAGAATAGATGACGGAGTAGGCATACTCGAGGAATGACCCCTGCATCTCGTGGGAAACGTCAACGTCATCGATACGCTCGGAAGAGGAAGGGGTTTGACTCACAGTGTCCTCTATTTTACCTGTCATTGGCCCCAACGACCGTTGCCTCGCGGACGTGTTGGTTAGCGCTTTCGCTTCTGTTCGAGCTGAAGAAAACCCGCTGCGGTTTCCACCATCCCGGCGAACGATCGTCGTTCTCGTGGATGGGCTTGGGTCCGTCAACCTCTCTGCGCGGTCAGCACACGCGCGAAATATTGGCTCCCTCTCACGGTCCGATGTCCCCAGCGGATTCCCCACCACAACGGCTTCCGCTCTAACGACGCTGATGACGGGTCGCTCGCCCGGACAGACGGGCATGATCGGGTACGCCATCCGCGATCCCGCAACGGGAGACATTGTCAACCAGTTGTCGGGATTGGATGCGCTAAATCCAGAGGTCTGGCAACCCGCGCCGACGTTGTGGGAACAAAACACCGACATCCCCGCCGCGATCATCTCGTCCCCGCGATATCGCGACTCGGGACTGACTCGGGCGATTTTGCGCGGGGCGCAGTACGTGAGTGCAAAGAGTTGGGGCGATCGGCTCGAGGCGATCGACGCCTTCTTTGCGTCACATCGCGAGGGAATCGCCTACATATACATTGCCGAGCTGGACATGGCGGCTCACGCGTCCGGAGCTGCCTCGGATCAGTGGATTCGGCGACTCGAAGAGCTGGACGGATTCATTGCCGACCTTCTGCACCGACTCATGCCAACGGATGGACTGGTCATTACGGCGGATCACGGTGTGCTCGATGTCCCCGGGTCGAGGCACCTGATAGTGCCCGCGGGGTCGACATTGCTCGACGGCGTGACGGTCGGGGGAGAACCTCGGTTCTTGCACCTGTATTCGGAGGATGGGGCCGACACGTTGGAACGCTGGCGTGCCGGGGAAGGACACCGGTCCCATGTCGCCTCTCGGGATGAGGCAATCGCCGCGGGGTGGTTTGGCGAGGTCGAGAACTTTGCTCGCGAACGGATCGGTGATGTGTTGGTGACTCCGCGGAGTGAATCGGTTTACTACATCGAGGGAATTGCCACGGAACAAGCCATGGCAATGGTCGGGCAACACGGTGGACTGAGCCGAACGGAAACTCTGGTACCCGTCATTCGCGGCGGTGCGTTCGTCTAACTATTCCTCGTCAGGACGAGCGCCGAAAACGATCTCATCCCATGTGGGCATGGCGGCCCGCTGGCGTTTCGAGCGGCTCGGTGTCGGGTCCGTGAAAACGTCGGCTACAGGCCGCGGCTTCTTACCCGTCTCACCCACCTGTGTTGTGGGAACTTCCTCGGGGGCGACGGGCGAATCGTCGGGGATCTCTAACATGTCGGGAGTGATGATGGGAATCGAACCCGTCGACGGATGCGACGCAATCGCGTCTTTTCGTTCGCCACGGCGTCGGGTCAAATCATCAACCTGTGCAGCCGTTTCGGTGAGTTCCGTTGGGACGTAAACGGCGGGCATTTCAATCGAAATCGACGTCGTCGTGGGCGGTGCACTCGCCGGTGGTTCTGTCGCGGGAGCGTCAGCGACGGGCGGCGGGAGTGTTTCGAACTCGCCGCTGTCAAATCGCGCGGCGGGTTTCGGCGTGACGACGCGGAGGGGAGGAAAGAGCGCCGCATCGACGGATTCCGATTTCGAGATTCGAACGGCGGCAGCGTTCGACGGCACAAGAGTCATCTTCCGTGGGTCGAATGACCACGTAGCGTCCTCCTCGACGTCACCGAGCAGGCATCGTGCTCCGACCACCCATTCATCGTCAATCCGGTAGGCCTGCCAGCGCACGACCCGACCTCCCTGAGCAGAAATTCGAGCACCGATTTCGCTGCCAAACGACGAACCGGCTCCGTCAGCAACAACAGGGACACCTAATGCCCGTTCCAAGACGAACGCGAGTTCGGCAACAATCGGTGCCTCGAATCGCGAGATGTTTTCCGCACTGGTGCCGGTCTGCGATGCGACGTCCGCCACCGAGAGTCCCGATCGCAACATGGATTGGATTTCTTTGGGGGACACAGTGACCGCCGTCGTTGAGTTGGAGGAATGCGCGAGTTTGGCGCGGAGTGCCTCGTCGAGAGCGAGTGAAAATCGTTGACCGTCTCGAGTTACCACGATGATTCCATCGCGTGTCACCTCGATGACCGACAACTCTTCCATCGCCAACTCCTCGGTTGCTCTTGTTCAGCGAGAATACTCCTCGCGCGACACGTTCGACGCGAATGTCATGGGTGAGTTTGCTTTTCGCTGTAAAGTGACGCAAACTATCGCCGCCGGCACGGCACAGAAAGGCTTCACCTCAAAAATGGTTACTGATTACGATTCCCCCCGCAAGGGCGAGGAAGACCACGAATCGATACAGGCTCTTCAGGAGCGCGTTCCCGAGCCCCGGCCCGGAGATATTCTCGACGACGCGGACAATCCGGACAGTCTCGAGATGAGTGGCCAGGACCTCGCCAGCATGGAACTCGACGTTATTGTTGTCCCACCGCAGGCCGACGAGTTCACATGCATGTCCTGCTTCCTAGTGAAGCACCGCTCGCAGATTGCAAAGGAAAACAAGACCGGAGCATTTTGTTCGGAGTGCGAGTCCTAGATTCCCCGCAGCGCGTCACGGAGTTTTTCAGGGTTCCGTGTCGAGACGTACCAACTCGGTGTCGGATCGTTCGGATCGTTCACGACGATGCTCAGTCCTCGCGGTATCCAGGCGCGAATGACCTTCCACGTCCGGGCGTCAGAGAGGGCACCGTTTCTTTCTGGTTTTTCGATGACGGTCGTGTCACCCACGAGCGTTCGCTCGATAACCGCACGTCCCGCGCGGAAATGTGAATCGGTCACGATGATTCGGGGCGCAAACACGATGAACACCACGAGAGAGACGGCGTAGAACGTCACCGCCGCCACGTAGCCAGCGATGATGTTGATGGGCGCGAGCATGCCGAAACCCATGGGCAGGACAACAAGGAGTGCAAGGTGAAATGTCCACGAAGGTGTGAGGGATTCTTGGTAACGAATCATGGAACTATTCGACCATGCATTACCCTGAACGAATGACACCCGAGGTCCTGATTGTTGGAACACCTCCGCTCTACGCACACCCCGGGGATGCTGGAGCGGATCTGGTGTCGACGATTGGTGTCAGTTTGTCGCCCGGTGAGCGAGCTGTCATACCCACTGGCATTTCAATTGCGCTGCCCGACGGGTTCGTCGCGTTTGTCATGCCACGTTCCGGACTCGCGGCCAAGCACGGCGTTGGTTTGGTGAACTCACCAGGCACCATCGACGCCGGTTACCGAGGAGAAATTTCCGTCGTCATGATCAACTCTGATCCCGTCGAATCGTTCTCGGTTGCCGTCGGGGACCGCATCGCGCAACTGGTTATTCAGCCGATGGTGCGCGCTCGATTCGTCCCCGTCACCGAACTTCCAGGCACCGCTCGCGGTGCTGGCGGATTTGGCTCGACCGGAACCACTGGAGCGGCATCGTGACCGAGAAGAGCGCGCCGGTTGACCGCGAAATGACTGGCCCGTTCGACATCTCCGAGGTCAGCGCTGTGCAGCCGTTTATTGACCTTGGGGCCATCAAGGTGACACCGCGCACCGGCCTGCAATTGCGGTTAGACATCGAAGAGGCGACGAAGCGTTTGGTGGCGGCAACGTTTGAGATAGACGGTTCGACGCTGCACGTACAGGTTTTTGCTGCGCCACGAACCCAAGGACTGTGGAACGAGATTAGGGAGCAGGTGGCGGCGCAAGTCACGAAACAGGGCGGAACAGCGGACCACATCGTGGGTCCGTTCGGCCCAGAACTTCGGGCTGCGGTTCCTACGGCCGACGGGACGAAGCGGCCCGTTCGCTTTATCGGAGTTGACGGCCCAAAGTGGTTTCTCCGCGGCGTAATCTCTGGACCGGCAGCCGAGTCGACTTCGCTTTCGGCTGCCGTCGATGATGTGTTCCGCAGCATCGTTGTCAACCGTGGCACCGAGCCCCTTCCGCCACGCGAGCTGCTCACCCTCCGGGTTCCTCCCCAGCCGGGGACGTTGGCATGACGAACCCACTCGGTGAATCGGTCTCGAAATCGGCACTCGCATCCCTTGTCGCGAGCGAAAAGCTGACGGGAGCGGCTCTCTTTGGCGCAATTGGCGGGGTTCGCGGAGTCATCGAGTCGACAGCACCAGGATTTTTGTTCCTCGTCGTGTTCACGGTGACCGGAGATTTGTTTCCCTCAGTCGCAGCGCCCGTCATTGTCGCAATTGCAATTCTCGTGACGCGACTTGTCCAGCGACTTCCGGTCCTACCTGCGGTCTCGGGTGGCATCGGCATTGCGCTCAGCGCCGGTTTTGCCCTATGGACGGGTCGCGCAGAAGACAACTTTGTCGGCGGTTTCATCATCAACTCCATCTCGATGACGGTGATGCTCGTGTCGATACTAATTCGACGACCGCTTATCGGGTTGTTTACGAGCATGTTGGCGTCCGAGAACCCGGCACGCACGAGCGCGATCGTCCGTCGTGCCGCGTACCTCGCAACGGTCGTGTGGGCCTGCTTTTTTGCATTGAGACTGCTCGTCCAAGTTCCGTTGTATCTGGCGCACGCGACCACCGCGTTGGCGGCCACGAAGCTGCTCATGGGTGTCCCGTTGTACGCGGCACTGTTGTGGTTGACGTGGCTGATGATGCGTTCCGCGTTGTCGGCGGCTGCCCGCTAGCCGCAGCGCACGGGATTAGGATGGGGGAGTTGTCCCCCGTGAGGAGAAGTTAGCTGTGAGCATTGATTCGTTCGGTTCCAAGGCCACCCTGTCCGTTGAAGGCCGCGACTACACGATTTTCCGGCTCGACGCGGTGGAGGGCCACGACCGTCTTCCGTACAGCCTCAAAATCCTCCTCGAGAACCTTCTGCGCACCGAAGATGGCGCGAACATTACTGCGGACCAGATTCGTGCGCTGGGGAATTGGGATGCGAATTCCGAGCCCGACACAGAAATTCAATTCACCCCTGCCCGCGTGGTGATGCAGGACTTCACCGGCGTCCCGTGCATCGTCGACCTAGCGACCATGCGAGAAGCCGTTGTGGCACTGGGGGGCGACCCTGAAAAGATCAACCCGCTCGCTCCCGCTGAACTCGTCATCGACCACTCGGTCATCGCCGACTTGTTTGGCAGTGAAGACGCTTTCGGGCGCAACGTGGAAATCGAATACGAACGAAACGGGGAACGTTACCAGTTCCTCCGTTGGGGTCAAACGGCATTCGACAATTTCAAAGTGGTCCCCCCGGGAACGGGAATCGTTCACCAGGTAAATATCGAAAACCTGGCGAAAGTCGTCTATACGCGTGACGTCGATGGTGAGACGTTGGCTTTTCCCGACACCTGTGTCGGCACCGATTCGCACACCACCATGGTCAACGGGCTCGGTGTACTCGGTTGGGGCGTCGGTGGCATTGAAGCCGAAGCCGCGATGCTCGGGCAGCCCGTCTCGATGTTGATTCCTCGAGTCGTGGGCTTCAAACTTTCGGGGGACATTCCCCCAGGCATCACGGCGACGGACGTTGTTCTGACCATTACCGAGATGCTCCGAAAGCACGGCGTGGTCGGCAAATTCGTCGAGTTCTACGGCAACGGTGTTGGCCAGGTCCCGTTGGCGAACCGTGCCACGATCGGAAACATGAGCCCGGAGTTCGGTTCGACTGCCGCAATGTTCCCGGTCGATCAGGTGACGGTCGATTATTTGAAACTCACGGGTCGACCCGCGGACACGGTTTCGCTCGTTGAGGCCTACGCCAAGGCCCAGGGTCTTTGGCACAACCCCCTCGTCGAGCCCGCTTTTTCGGAGTATCTCGAACTCGACCTCGGGACGGTTGTTCCGTCGATCGCCGGCCCGAAGCGCCCGCAAGACCGAATCGACCTCGACAAGGCGAAAGAGACCTTCGCACAAGACCTCGCCGCGTACGGCGCCGGAATGGCTGCCGAGGTGTCGATGGACGGAAAGCACTTTACCGTTGACAACGGTCACGTCGCGATTGCGGCCATCACGTCGTGTACGAACACGTCAAACCCCTCGGTCATGCTCGCGGCGGGACTGCTTGCTCGAAACGCGGTGGCCAAGGGTCTCGTGTCTAAGCCGTGGGTCAAGACGACTCTCGCGCCCGGGTCCAAAGTCGTGACCGACTACTACGAGAAGGCCGGACTCATGGACGACCTCGAAGCCCTCGGCTTCTATCTCGTCGGCTACGGCTGCACGACGTGTATCGGAAACTCTGGACCGCTTCCCGCGGAAATTTCGGCCGCGGTCAACGACAACGATATTGCGGTCACCGCGGTGCTGTCGGGAAACCGCAACTTCGAGGGCCGAATCAACCCCGACGTCAAAATGAACTACCTTGCGTCACCTCCTCTCGTGATTGCCTACGCACTGGCGGGAACAATGAATTTTGATTTCGAGAAGGACGCGTTAGGTCAGGACGCTGCGGGCAACGACGTGTTTCTTGCCGACATTTGGCCCTCGGCCGCCGAGGTGCAGAAAACCATCGACTCGTCGATCGACACCGAGATGTTCGTTCGCCAGTATGCGTCGGTCTTTGATGGTGACGACCGTTGGAAATCGATTCCGACTCCGATCGGGAACGTTTTCGAGTGGGACGAGACGTCGACCTACGTTCGGAAGCCCCCGTACTTTGATGGAATGACCGTTGAGACGTCACCGGTATCCGACATATCCGGAGCACGTGTTCTCGCGCTACTCGGTGACTCGGTGACGACCGACCACATTTCACCCGCCGGTTCCATCAAGGCGGACACTCCCGCCGGGGCTTACCTTCAAGCGAACGGGGTTGATCGCGGCGACTTCAACTCGTACGGGTCTCGTCGTGGAAATCACGAAGTGATGATTCGCGGAACCTTCGCAAACATTCGCCTAAAGAACCAACTTCTGGATGGTGTCGAGGGAGGTTACACGCGCGACTTCACCACGACCGCAGGCGACCAATCGTTCATCTACGACGCGTCGCAGAGCTATCAGCGGGCGGGAACGCCGCTCGTGATTCTGGCAGGCAAGGAATACGGTTCGGGGTCGAGTCGTGATTGGGCCGCTAAGGGAACCAGCCTGTTGGGTGTCAAGGCCGTCATCGCCGAATCGTTCGAGCGAATTCACCGTTCGAATCTGATTGGGATGGGCGTTATTCCGCTCCAGTTCCCGGTTGGCGATACCGCGGCATCTCTGGGACTCACGGGAAGCGAAGAGTTTTCGTTCACCGGCATCGAGGAGCTCAACGCTGGGTCGACGCCCCGCACGGTTCGCGTGGTCGCATCGCCGACGACACACTCGGCGTCGGGAGCGACGCTGATTGAGTTCGACGCGGTTGTCCGCATTGACACCCCCGGCGAAGCGGATTATTACCGTAATGGCGGAATCCTTCAGTACGTTCTCAGATCGCTCGTGTAGGCCGCCGTGTTTTTGCCGAACATTGCCGGACCGAGCGACGTCAAGAAGTTGTCGTTGGGCGAGTGCGAAAAGCTTGCCAGTGAAATTCGCGAATTTCTCATCGAATCGGTGTCACTGACCGGTGGGCACTTGGGGCCGAATCTTGGTGTTGTCGAGCTGACGGTAGGGCTTCACCGCGTCTTCGATTCCCCGAATGATCCGATTATCTGGGACACGGGACACCAGTCGTACGTCCACAAAATCCTCACGGGTCGTCGAGACTTCTCTCATCTTCGCGAAGCGGGGGGATTGGCTGGCTACCCTCAGCGTTCGGAATCGGTTCACGACATCGTCGAATCGAGCCACGCATCGAGCTCACTGTCGTGGGCGGACGGAATCTCCAAGGCCTTCGAGATGACGGGACAGTCAGACCGTCACGTCATCGCGGTAATTGGCGATGGCGCGCTGACCGGCGGAATGACCTGGGAGGCTCTCAACAACATCTCTCACGACAACTCACGCCGGCTCATTCTCGTGGTCAATGACAACGGTCGCTCGTACGCGCCGACGATCGGAGGGGTTGCGCGATTCTTGACGGATGTGCGCACTCGACCGTCCTATCGAACCCTTCATCGGGTTTCGTGGGCGATTACGAAACGTCTCGGCGGTCCCGCTCGAGCCCTCTATCGCGGAATTCGCGGAGGAATTCATGGGTTCCTTGCCCGATTCACCAATAATGAGGCGCTGTATTCGAACCTCGATATCAAATACATCGGACCGATCGACGGCCACAACATCCGTGACGTCGAACGCGCGCTCGAACAGGCCAAGGATTATGGAAGCCCCGTCATCGTCCACGTCATTACCGAAAAAGGGCGAGGCTATGAGCCCGCACGTCTCAATGAAGCCGACCAGTTCCACGCGATTGGCGCGTTCGACCCGGTAACCGGTGAAGAAAACCGAGGCGGCGGACAGTCGTGGACAACGGTGTTCGCGGATGAACTCGTCGAACTGGCTCGTCGGAACGACACAATCGTGGGAATTACGGCAGCAATGCTGCGACCAACCGGCCTCTCGGCAATGGCAGACGTCTTTCCCGATCGAGTGTTTGACGTCGGGATTGCGGAACAGCACGCCACAACGAGCGCTGCTGGCATGGCCTTCGGTGGACTGCATCCCGTTGTCGCGGTGTACGCGACGTTCATGGGTCGAGCGTTTGACCAGGTGCTGATGGACGTTGCGCTTCACAAAGCCGGGGTCACGTTCGTGCTCGACCGATCGGGTGTCACGGGTCCGGATGGCGCGTCTCATCACGGCATGTGGGACCTCGCCATGTTGCAGATTGTTCCTGGAATTCGCATCGCGGCTCCTCGAGACGCATCAACCCTGCGTGAGGAACTCGCCGAATCGATCGGCGTTAAGGACGGGCCCACTGTCGTGCGCTTCCCCAAGGGGAATGTGGTCGAGAGCATCCCCGCGATACGACGAACGGGTGACGGCGTCGACGTGCTCATCGAGAACCCATCACACGATGTTTTGCTCGTTGCCGTCGGGGCTATGGCCACCTTGGCGCTCGATGTCGCGGAGCGCCTAGCAGCGTCCGGAATTGGCGCCACCGTCGTTGATCCGCGCTGGGTGATTCCGGTCGCGGCGTCACTCGTCGATTTCGCCCGCGTTCATCGAATTGTCGTGTCCATTGAGGACGGTATTCGGGTCGGAGGGGTCGGAACTCGGATTCGTCAGGAACTTCGTCAGGCTGGTGTCGACACGGGTGTTGACGAACTGGGTCTGCCCGACGAATTTCTCGAGCACGACACGCGTGGGAACATTCTGACGAGAGTCGGCCTTACCCCCGACGCCATCGCGGCGAAAATCATCAACCAGCTCAGCGGGTCGATTGTTCCGAAGGCGAAGCCACAGAAGCGTTAGGCGAAGTCGGAGGTCGGGTGGAAGAGCCCACCGGCTGCTCGTTCGCTCGCACCGCAAGCGTCTAGGTAGGGCGTCATGCCGCCAATCGCGGCGGGCCAGCCGGCACCGTTTAACATGCAGAGATCGATGTCGACGATGTTCGCAACCACGTTCGCATCGAGCATCACCCGAACTTCACGGGCCAGGGCGTCGACCACGCTGTTGTGGATTTCAGCGGCCGGGAGGGTGCGGCATTCTTGAATTAGGGTGGCAAGGTCGTCGCTCACCGAATCGGATGACGGTGCCGCCGTGGCCGCGCGCAACGAGTCCCCAACAAAGAATCGTTCGGGAGCACTCGCGTACAGCGACTCCAACATCGAGAGAGAAACGGTTCTGCCAATCAGATCGATCAGGGCGAATGGTGTCATGGGAAGTCGAAGCGGTTCGAGTGCCGCCGAGATGTCGTTTACTGACACACCACTCTCGAGCAGTCGGAGCGACTCACCAAGAAATGTTGACAGGAGTCTGTTGACGACGAAGCCAGGTTGGTCAGCAACAATCACCGGGGTCTTTCGGAGTGATTGTGCAATCGAGATCGCGGTTGCCAGCGTCTCGTCCGATTGAACACTGCTGCGCACAACCTCGACCAACTTCATCGACGCGACGGGGTTGAAGAAGTGAATGCCGGCAACTCTGTCGGGGTGTGTGGCGAACGATGCCATCGTCTCGATGGATAACGACGACGTGTTTGACGCAACAATGCAATCCGGGCGAACGACGGCCTCTATTGCCGTGAGGACGTCCTTTTTGACTGAGATGTCCTCGAAGACTGCTTCGATAACGAGGTCGCACTCGGCAAATTCAGAGATCGTCAAGGTGGTGTTGATACGAGACAGTGTTTCGGATTGAGATTCTGGGGTCAGAGCGCCCTTCGAAACCCGCGCGCCCAGCCAGCCGTGGATGCGGTCGCGGGCTGTGTCCAACTTCTCTTGAGAAACATCGGTCACGATGACGGTTCCGTCCCGTGATTCCGCGAATGCGAGCGCAATCTGACTTGCCATCAGGCCGGCGCCAACGACACCAACTCGGCGGATTTCTCGGGGATTAACGGGAGGAGTTCCGGGCGGCGACCGGTGCGCTGTGCTCGTAATGCGAAACGCATACAACCGACGACGAAACTCTGATGTTGTCATGAGTTCTGCGAGTGCGGCATCTTCGGCTTCGAATGATTCACTCTGTGTTGACACGAGCGAATGATGAAAAATTCGCCGCAAATGAGTGAGCGCCGCAATCGGATTTCCGTGACGGCCGATGTAACGGTCGAAGGTGGCGTCGATCATCGGACCAGCATTGGGAGTGGTGCCGCCCGTGCGCGATCGAGCGTGTGTCGGCAGTGAATCGACCAACGCGAGAGCGCCATCCATCGCGTCGGCAGCAACACCATCGACAATGCCGAGCTCGAGGGCGACCTGGGGCATCAGCGTTTTACCGGCGATGGCGTTGTCGACCATGACTCGCAGCGCTGACTCGAGACCAATTATGTTAGGCAGCAGGGTCGCACCGCCCCAACCCGGAATGAGCCCGAGCCCGACTTCGGGGAGCCCCAGGGCGATCGGACCGACTTGGGACACGCGATGGGTGCAGTGCAGCGCGAGTTCCAGTCCGCCGCCGAGTGCTGTTCCGTTGATTGCGGCGACGGTGGGAACTCCAAGGTTCGCCAGTTTTGAGAAGACTCGGTGGCCTTCTTGCGCGAGTTCCAGGGCGTCGTCGAAGTGGCGGGGGCCGGCGAGAGTGTCGAGGTTTGCGCCAGCACAGAACGTTCGGCTGTTGCCCGTCACGATGAGCGCCGCGAATTTGCCGGAATGCGACGCGAACTCGTCGAGGGCAATGCCGAGTCGGTCCAGACCCAGCGGGCCGAGCGTCGTCGGACGTCGGTCGTCGTGATTTGTCACCGTCAACACGGCGACACGGTTGCCGGCGGGGCTGAGGCTTTCAGTCAACTCAGCGAATGCTGGGAAATTCTCGTCGGGGTAATCAATCATGCTCGGAAGTTGGGGTTTTCCCAGACCATCGTGCCGCCCTGGCCCAGTCCGACGCACATCGTGGTGATTCCGTATCTGATCGAGTGATCCGCTTCAAATTGGCGAGCAAGCTGAATCGCAAGTCGCACGCCAGAGCTGGCAAGCGGGTGACCGAATGCGATTGCGCCGCCCCACGGGTTCAGGGTTTCGGAGGTCTGGTCGATGGCGAAGTGGTCGGCGAACACCAGCACCTGGACGGCGAAGGCCTCGTTGATCTCAATCGCCCCGATGTCGTGGATAGACAGGCCCGCTTTGGCGAGAGCCTTCTCGGTGGCGGGAATTGGTCCCAAGCCCATCTCGTTCGGCGAGACTCCGGCGAAGGCGTATGACACGAGCTTCATCTTCGGCGTGAGCCCGAATCGCTCCACAGCATTCGTTCCAGCCACGAGTGACATCGTCGCACCGTCGGTGAGCGGCGACGAATTACCAGCCGTCACGCGACCGTTTTCACGGAACGGTGTGCCTAGTGCTGACAGAGATTCGAGGGTTGTGGTCGGCCGGAGTTGTTCGTCGCGAGTCGCAACCCCGTTGGGGGTGTCAATGGTGACGAGATCAAGTTGGATGAAACTTGACTCGTATGCAGCCGACGCGCGGCGCTGGCTTTGTTCCGCGTAGGCGTCGGTTCTATTCTTCGTAATCGCCGGAAATTTGTCGTGCAGGATTTCAGCGGTGAAACCCATGGCTAACGATTCGTCGGTTAGTAGTCCAGCCTCGAGCATCGCGGGGTTTGCCTTCGCCGCGAACTCCATCGGGTGGCGACCCATGTGTTCAACGCCGCCCGCGATGGCGACATCAATTTGTCCCCACCCAATCCCCGAACCCAAGGTGGTCATCGAGGTCATTCCGCCAGCACACATTCGGTCGATCGCGAAACCGGGGACGGACGGTGGGAGTCCCGCCGCGAGACCGACGGTTCGGCCGAGCGTCAATCCTTGATCGCCTTCCTGTGTTGTCGCTGCGATGGCAACATCGTCAATTTCCGCTGGTGGAACTGACGGGTTCCGTGACAGCAGTCCGCGAAGCGTAGCCGTCGCGATGTCGTCAGCTCGCGTGTCGCGATAGATGCCCTTGGCGCCGGCACGACCGAACGGGCTTCGAATCCCATCAATGTAAAAAACGTCTTGGGTCACGCCTGAACCTCCGCCTGTTGTTGTTCCTGATCCGCCGGCGCTAGTCGTCGGTGTCGGCCGCATCGGTGAGGAACTCGGTGGGGTCCTCGGCCACGCGGACGAAGCAATCGTTCAATTGAGAATGTAATAACTCTATTTGCCACTCGCGGGCACCGGCGTCGCGCAACCACGTGGCAACTGCGGGTGGCTCAAAGACGGCGGGCGGTTCGAAGCAGATTCGACGAATCATCTCGGGAAGCGCGAGGTTTTCGATGGGAATCGAGGCGCTGGTGGCGATTTGTGACAACGATTCGCGAACGCACACGAACCGGGCATAGGCCTCCGGATGGCGGTCCTTCCAGTTTCGCGGCGTCGACAAGCCGTTGCCGCGAACCCGCATGGGCGGCAGGTCGTCAGTTGAGAGTCCCCGTTCGATGGCGTCCCACCAGCGCGACAATTCGCGCCTGGAATAGCGTCCGCTGAACTCTTTGATCGCAGCGAGCGCGCCGCGCGAGTTCGGCAATCGAGAGGCTGCTGCGACAATTGCTCGGTCGGGTATCGTTCGACCGGGGCCTAAGTCAATCGACTCGGCAAAATGATCGCGGGCTATCCACAGCTCGCGAGCGACGGCGAGATGCCGTGGCGACGTCAAGCTCTGCAATCCCGAGAGCCTCCGCCACGGGTCAGCTTTTGGCTCAGCCGGTTTCCACGTCAGCAGATGTGCAAACTCTTGTTCCGCGATTTCGGTTTTGCCAGCCGCCTCGAGCACCGAGGCCAGAGCGTCGCGCAAATCAGGCAGCAACTCGACGTCGAGTGCCGCGTAGACGATCCACTCCTGCGGAATTGGTCGGGTCGACCAGTCTGCGGCGGAATGTTCTTTAGCGAGGTGAAGCCCGAGCAGTTCGGCGACCACCGTCCCAAGACCCACCCGGGGAAGCCCTGCCAGCCGAGAACCCAACTCGGTGTCGAAAAGCTTTGTCGGTACGAGCCCCACTTCGGCGAGACACGCCAGGTCCTGTGTCGCTGCGTGAAGAATCCATTCGTCCGTCGCAAGCAATTGGCCCAGATCGGCAAGCCCGTCGAACGCAATGGGGTCGATGAGATGAGTGCCGCCGCCCCGACGGCTGACTTGAATCAAGTAGGCCCGCGCGGAATAGCGAAAGCCGCTCGAACGCTCGGCATCCACACCGAAAGGACCGGAACCTCCGGCCAGTTCCGCGATTGCGGCGGACAAACCCTCGGGGGTGTCTATCACGTGTGGCGTCCGAGAGAGTGTGGCGGGCGGCAGTTCGGCTGCTACGGTCTCTGGCAATGCTGGGGCGTCGGACATCACAAACCCATGGCCGAAACACCCTCGGGCAGGATTTCGAATCCGGCGAGGTGCAAGACAAATCGCGCCCACGCCTCGGCGTGAGGTCTCGCGTCACTCGAAGTCGGCGACCAGGACGCACGGACCTCAATCTGAGAACCCCGACCCTGGGCGGAAAGGTCCCCGAATCCGACCGAGACAACCCGTGTCACTGTCGCGGCTGGGTGATCGTAGGACGCGCCTGCCTCGGCCAGGGATTCCGTGAGCCACGACCACGCGACGTGCGAAAGTTCGTCGTGGCCACCCATCAATGGTTCGATCGGGGATTGCGCGAAAATGATTGCGCGGGTTCGTCCACCCCAGCCCGATGGCTCGCTGGGGTCATCGAGAAAAATGAGACGGCCCGTGCCGCGATCGTGCATTCCGGGGCCAGCCGTCACATCGGCGGCGAAAGCCAGGGCGTTGGGTGCAAGCCCGGTCGGAGCGTCAATGGCACGAACGTCGAGACCGTCGGGCCAGGTGAGGGACGAAACCGAGTCAACGAGATCGGCGAAGTAGCGGGGAGTAGACGAGTCAGTGACCACTGCTCAAAACTATTCCAGGACCTCAGGACGACATTCGAGGCGCGCCGTTGCGGCTCTGGCGCAGGTAGCGGTAACCATCGTCATCGTGCGCGACATTGACCAGCGTTCCACCAAAATCCGGAGCGACGAGATCCGGTATTCGCTGACCCAACTTTGGTGACAGCGTCTGGCACCATTCGTCGACCACCTGTGCGTCGACCAACGTCGTGACGAGTGTCGGGCCGCCTTCGCACACGATTTTCCGGTATCCGAGGGCTCGAACGGCCTGAATAATCGCCTCACCGGTAAATTGTCGAAGCACGACACCGTCGGTCGGACTCGGAGGGTTTCCGGAGCGACCGTGTAGCACAGTGATTCGACCGCGTGCCCTGGCAACGGCGCTGAGAGGGATGTTTCCAGTTTTGGAGACAATCACAACGTCTTTATTGCGCGGGATGCAATCCGGTTCGGTTCGAACCGTTTCGCCACCAACGAGGATGACGTCGGCCTCAGCTCGGAGCGCGGCAAGGAGGTCGCGGTCGCCTCCGCCCGTGAGATCGCGACTGGAGCGGGAACTTCCGACCGTGTTGCCGAGGGAATCAGTAATGAGATTCACGCGAACCCACTCATCGCCGAGAGTGTTCCACCAGGTCTGTGTCGAGACGGAATCTCGAGAATCAAAGTCGAAAACCTCGGGATAATCATTACTGATCTTCATTACGATGATTATCGGTCGGCCTCGGGATACAGTCGGGTAGGCTCGTGAAATCGTGTCGCGCATACATCTGGTCGAAAGACGTCCGTCTCTCACTACTGCTCAGATGCTCAAGCACCTCGTGCCCCCGCGACAGTTCGCGTCTGCGTCATACGAGTCCTTTGTTCCGGACGCCAACTTCCCGTCCCAGATTGCCGCTCGTGACTCGGCACACGCGTTTGTGGGGTCCGGTGGTGGCCGGTTGTTCCGAAAGTCCGTCCAGCGCTCTGGCTTGTATCTCGATGGCGGATTCGGTGTCGGTAAAACGCACCTTCTCGCCGCGACCTGGCACCGCGCCTCTGGACGGAAGTATTTCGGCACATTCATCGAATACACCGCGTTGGTCGGTGCGCTCGGTTACGCCGAAGCGGCCAAATCTCTCGCGGGTGCTTCGTTTATCGCTATTGACGAGTTCGAGCTCGACGACCCGGGTGACACCATGATGATGACCCGATTGCTCGGTGACCTAATGGAGACAGGGACGAAGGTCATGGCTACGTCTAACACGCCACCGAATGCTCTCGGAGAAGGCCGTTTCGCCGCGGCCGATTTCCTGCGCGAGATTCACGCGCTGTCCGATCGATTCGTCACGCTCCGAATCGACGGGGTTGACTATCGACATCGTGAAAACGAAGGACGTGCCGATGTTTCCACCGAGGTCGAGATCAACAAACTTCCCACGTCGGACAACGTTTCTGACGATTCCTTTAGCGACGTCCTCCACCACCTCGCTACGCTTCACCCGAGCAAATACGTCCCTCTGATTGCGGGGGTTTCTCTCGCGATTTGGCGCGACGTGGTTCCGTTCACCGACCAGAATGACGCGTTGAGATTCGTCGCGCTCGTCGACCGTCTCTACGACTCTGATGTCCCGATTCGCGCAACCGGGGTCGCGGTTGACGACGTTTTTCCCGATGACATGCTCTCCGGGGGTTTTCGAAAAAAATATCTTCGCGCGCAGTCACGCCTCGTTGCTCTGACGCATCGCGAAATCTCGTTGTAACCGAACGGGCCGCTTTGTTACCCGCTGGAAACGTGATAAGACCGTCACCGAAACACGCCCGCCGTTTCATTGGAGAGGTGGACGTATGTCCATGTTGCCGATGGAAAGGTTTGATGAAATGGACACTGGAAACCTGTCGTGGGCGATTGCGGCTACCGCGCTCGTGTTGTTGATGACCCCTGGAGTGGCGTTTTTCTATGGGGGACTCGTCAAAGCCAAGAGCGTTATATCCATGATGATGATGTCGTTCGGGTCAATGGGACTCGTCGGCGTCCTGTGGATTTTAGTTGGCTACAACATGTCTGCCGTGTCGGATCCGTTCGAGTTCGCGGGCGACCCATTCTCTGATTTTGGGCTGGCGGGCGCGGATGACGCGACACTCCTTTACGCGGCCTACGGAGCGACGTTCGCGATTATTACGGTGGCGCTCATCTCGGGGGCGATTGCGGACCGGGCGAAATTCGGTCCGTGGATGGTGTTCGCTGGATTATTCGCAGTTCTCGTCTATTTCCCGGTTTCTGCCTGGGTCTGGGGTGGCGGTTGGATCATGACGTTGGGAGAGAACCTCGGACTTCCTGCCGTAATCGACTACGCCGGCGGTACCGCCGTACACATCAACGCGGGAGCAGCGGCTCTCGCTCTTGCGCTCATTCTCGGAAAGCGGGTCGCGTTCGGAAAGGGCACTCACCAACCGCACAACGTTCCACTGACGCTCATTGGTGTTGCCCTGCTGTGGTTCGGCTGGTTCGGTTTCAACGCCGGAGCCCAGGCTTTCGGTGACATGAGTCAGGTCGGGCTGATTGTTGTCAACACGTTCGGCGCTACCGCAGCCGCAATTCTCGGATGGATGCTCGTGGAGAAACTCAAGGACGGCAAAGCCTCCTCGGTTGGTGCTGGTTCCGGCGCAATCGCCGGCCTTGTCGCCATCACTCCGGCGTGTGCGAACCTGACGCCCGGCTGGTCGCTCATTCTCGGCCTCATTGCCGGAGCAATTTGCGCGACGGCGGTGGAATTGAAGTTCACGCTCGGATTTGATGACTCACTCGACGTGGTCGGAATCCACCTTGTCGGCGGGATCGTTGGCACGTTGTTCCTCGGATTCTTCGCGACGGGAACGGGGTTTTTCACGGGCGGGTTTGGTTTCGGACAGCTCATTGTTCAGGCCATCGCGGCGGGTGGGGTCCTTGTGTACTCGTTTGTGATTGCGCTGGTTCTCGGCTTCGCGCTCGAAAAGATCATTGGCTTTAGAGCGTCGACGGATGATGAAATTTCCGGAATCGACACGGCCGTACACGGTGAGCTCGGGTACGCCCTCGCTGTTGACGGGAACGACCGCGCCTAATCCAATTAGAGGCTGTGTCAGAATAGCGGGAGGGCGTTTGGCGCAGTTGGTAGCGCGCTTCCTTCACACGGAAGAGGTCATCGGTTCAAGTCCGGTATCGCCCACAGGAATTCACTCACGTCCCGGGTCCCACACCATCAGACACGCACGCAGGATGGTTTGGAAAGGTCGGCATGATTCGATAGAGTCAGGGAGTTATCGAAAGATAATGTGCGGATGTGGCGCAGTGGTAGCGCATAACCTTGCCAAGGTTAGGGTCGCGAGTTCGAATCTCGTCATCCGCTCGAGGTAAACCTCCGGGTCGACAGTACCCACACGGTGGCGTGGCCGAGAGGCGAGGCAGCGGCCTGCAAAGCCGTCCACACGGGTTCAAATCCCGTCGCCACCTCACACAATTGAAAATGCAATGGGCGATTGGCGCAGCGGTAGCGCGCTTCCCTGACACGGAAGAGGTCATCGGTTCGATCCCGGTATCGCCCACTCACAGAAAACTGAGTACGGAGGGTTGTCGATGTCGGACTCGATAACGCTTACCGAATCCCAGACCGGCTTTGAACTGTTCACCGCGAAATCAATCGTTGCGATGCGCGTCAATGGTGAACTACGTGATTTGGCTCACCAGGCCAGCGTCGGTGACGTCGTCGAGGGCGTCGACATCTCGTCTCCCGATGGACTCGACATCCTTCGCCATTCGACCGCCCACGTTCTGGCGCAGGCCGTGCAGCGCATTAATCCCGCGGCGAAACTCGGCATCGGACCGCCCGTCACGGACGGCTTTTACTACGACTTTGATGTGGAAACCGCGTTCGCCCCGGAAGACTTCGTCGCGCTCGAAAAAGAGATGAACCGGATCGTCCAAGAGGGACAGCGGTTTATGCGCCGCGTCGTGACCGACGTTGCGGCTCGAGCCGAATTGGCGAACGAGCCATACAAGCTCGAATTGATTGGCCTGAAGGGCGACTCAACGGGCGGCGATAACGAGAGTGTCGAGGTCGGTGGCACCGAGCTGACGATTTACGACAACGGCGACCCCAAGACGGGCGAAACGAAATGGAAGGACCTCTGTCGAGGCCCGCACCTCCCCAACACGCGCATGATCGGACAGGGCTACAAACTAATGCGGGCTGCAGCGGCGTATTGGCGTGGCTCGGAGAAGAACCCATCACTTCAGCGAATTTACGGCACGGGCTGGCCGTCCAAGCAGGAATTGCGCGACTACACCGAACGCCTCGAAGAGGCTCAGAAGCGCGACCACCGACGTCTTGGTGCCGAACTAGACCTGTTTTCATTTCCCGAAGAAATCGGCTCTGGGCTTCCCGTGTTTCACCCGAAGGGCGGAATCATTCGTCGTGCCATGGAGGACTACTCGCGCACTCGACACGAGGAGGGCGGGTACGAGTTCGTATATTCGCCGCACATCACGAAGCAGACCCTGTTTGAAACCTCAGGACACCTCGCCTGGTACAAGGACGGGATGTTCCCGCCCATGCATCTCGACGAGGTTCGCAACGAGGCCGGCGAGATTACGCGTGCGGGGGTTGATTATTACCTCAAACCGATGAACTGCCCTTTCCACATTCTGATTTATCGCTCGCAGGGACGGTCGTATCGCGACCTCCCGATGCGACTGTTCGAATTCGGTGGCGTTTACCGATACGAGAAGTCGGGTGTCGTCCACGGATTGACGCGCGTTCGCGGCATGACACAGGACGACGCACACATCTTCACGACCCCCGAGAAGATGGAGGAAGAACTCGTCAAAGTTCTCGACTTTGTCCTCACCCTGCTTCGTGACTATGGTCTCAATGATTTCTATCTCGAGCTGTCGACCCGAGACCCGCAGAGCGACAAGTTTGTTGGTGCGGACGAGATGTGGGACGCCGCGACCGCGACTCTCGAAAAAGTCGCAACCGAATCGGGGCTGACCCTTGTCCCGGACCCCGGCGGTGCCGCATTCTACGGACCCAAGATTTCCGTTCAAGCGCGCGATGCAATCGGACGAACCTGGCAGATGTCGACCATTCAACTTGATTTCAACTTGCCGGAACGTTTTGGTCTGGAGTACACCGCATCGGACGGATCGCGCCAGCGTCCCGTCATGATTCACCGTGCCCTATTCGGCTCGGTCGAACGATTCTTCGGAGTTCTACTCGAACACTATGCGGGAGCGTTCCCGGTGTGGCTCGCGCCGGTTCAGGCGGTTGCCGTTCCCGTCGCGGAGGAATACGCGGAATATCTGGGTGATGTCGTCGCCCGCATGAAGAAGGCCGGAATCCGGGCGGAACTGGACGCTACCGACGACCGTATGCAGAAAAAGATTCGTAACCACACTCTGCAGAAGGTTCCTTACATCGTCATCGCGGGGGAAGAAGATCGCGCAAACAACGCGGTCAGTTTCCGGTTTCGAAACGGCGAACAAGAAAACGGCATCCCGGTTGACGTCGCAATCGAGCGCATCACGGGAATTATTTCATCACGCTCAACCGAACTGTAGTCGTGACAACCGAGTCGAGTGATCTGTTCGCCGGAGACCCGGACGGTATGCAACGGCTGTGGACCCCCCACCGCATGGTGTATCTTAATAAAGAGGATGACCGTTCTCGTTGCCCGTTTTGCGTGGCTCCCGAGCGACGTGACGAAGATGGGCTCATTGTTTTCCGCGGCAAACACGCCTACGTGATCATGAATCTGTTCCCCTACAACTCCGGTCATCTCATGGTCTGCCCGAATCGTCATGTTGCTACCTACGACCTGGCGACGCCGGAAGAAGTAGCCGAAATCGGGTCTTTGACACAAATCGCAATGCGAGTTCTCACTGCCGCAACCGGCTGTCTAGGTTTCAATCTAGGGATGAATCAGGGCGAAGTGGCCGGCGCAGGAATCCAGGAACACCTGCACCAACACATCGTCCCGCGCTGGCCAAACGACTCGAACTTTTTCCCCATCATTGCGAAAACCAAGGCAATGCCGAGACTTTTGGGCGAGATGAGGGAACTGCTGGCGCAGCACTGGCCGGCCGAGTCTTAGACTAAATACAAGCCCATACGGGCGTAATTCAAGGAGTGATAGGTATGGCGGAAAAGACCGTCGGAACCCCCCTCGTCAAGAGCGGGCTCGCAGAAATGCTCAAGGGCGGCGTCATCATGGACGTCGTGAATGCCGAACAGGCAAAGATTGCGGAGGACGCCGGCGCGGTCGCCGTCATGGCGTTGGAACGCGTTCCCGCCGACATTCGTTCTCAGGGTGGAGTCGCGCGCATGAGCGACCCAGACCTCATTGACCAGATCATTGCGACGGTGTCGATTCCCGTCATGGCGAAGGCTCGCATCGGACACTTCGTCGAGGCGCAGGTTTTGCAGTCACTCGGTGTCGATTACATCGACGAGTCTGAAGTACTTTCCCCTGCCGATTACGTCAACCACATCGACAAGTGGCCCTTCACGGTGCCGTTCGTGTGTGGCGCAACGAACCTCGGTGAAGCACTTCGCCGCATCACCGAAGGCGCATCGATGATTCGTTCCAAGGGTGAAGCGGGAACCGGTGACGTGTCAGAAGCGACGAAACACATTCGCACGATTCGCGGTGAGATCGCGGCACTCGCCGCGAAGTCCGAGGACGAACTGTACGTCGCAGCCAAGGAACTTCAAGCGCCTCTGGAACTCGTTCGCCAGGTCGCTCGCGAAAAGAAGTTGCCGGTCGTCTTGTTCGTGGCAGGCGGAGTAGCAACCCCGGCTGATGCCGCGATGATGATGCAGCTCGGAGCCGACGGAGTATTCGTCGGTTCGGGAGTATTCAAGTCGGGCAACCCAGTTGAGCGCGCGAAGGCAATTGTGAAAGCCACAACGGCATTCACAGACGCCTCGGTAATCGCGGAAGTCTCTCGTGGACTCGGCGAAGCAATGGTCGGCATCAATGTGTCCGACCTTCCTGCACCGCATCGCCTTTCCGAGCGTGGCTGGTAGTCAGCTGACGATAGGCGTACTCGCTCTTCAGGGCGATGTTCGCGAACACGAGTTGGTGCTCGACGGGCTTGGGGTGCCACATCGACAGGTTCGGACGCCGACGGACCTACAGGGTATCGATGGGCTCATCATCCCGGGCGGTGAGTCGAGCGTCATCGACAAGATGTCTCGAGTTTTCGAGGTTCGCGAACCTCTGGTGTCGGCAATCGACGGGGGACTGCCAGTTCTTGGTACCTGTGCCGGTCTCATCCTCTTGTCATCAACAGTGATCGGCGCTATCGACGGACAGCAGACGTTCGGGGGCCTCGATATTGCGATCGAACGAAACGCGTTCGGAGCGCAGGTCGAATCGTTCGAGACGTCGATAAAGATGACGGTCATCGGTGCTGGTCCCGTCAAGGCGGCTTTTATCCGTGCCCCGATTATCCGTGACGTGCGAGGATGTGACGTTATTGCGTCACTGCCGAACGGTGACATCGTCGGAGTCCGCTCCGGAAACTGTGTCGGAATCTCGTTTCACCCCGAACTCGTCGGTGAATCTCGTGTCCACGCATGGTGGTTGGACGCGGTCGTCGACGGCGCACAGCGGTAACATCGTCACGAAAGAAAGTTAGGGAAAAAATGTCCGGACACTCCAAATGGGCGACAACCAAGCACAAAAAGGCCGTCATCGACGGCAAGCGCGCGAAGGCCTTTGCCAAGCTGATCAAAAACATTGAAGTCGCCGCCAAGATGGGTGGCGCCGATTTCGCCGGAAATCCCACCCTCGCTGATGCGGTGTACAAGGCAAAAAAAGCGAGCGTGCCCAATGACAATATCGACCGAGCGGTCAAACGCGGCGCAGGTCTTTCGGGCGAATCCATCGATTACATGACAATCATGTACGAGGGCTACGGACCATCCGGCGTTGCCCTTCTCATTGAATGCCTCACAGACAACAAAAACCGAGCGGCAGCCGAGGTTCGGACGGCGATGGCCCGCAACGGTGGAACAATGGCTGATCCTGGTTCGGTCGCCTACAATTTTGCGCGCAAGGGCGTTATCTCGATCACGAAGGTCGACGGCGTCTCCGAGGACGACATTCTGCTCGCCGTGCTTGACGCAGGAGCCGAAGAAGTGGTCGATCACGGCGGCGGATTCGAGGTCATCACGGACACCGCGAACCTCGTCGCAACCCGTGTCGCTCTTCAAGAAGCGGGCCTGGACTACGACTCATCCGAAGCAGAGTTCGTGCCGTCGCTCACCGTCGATGTCGACGCCGTGACCGCGCGCAAAGTTTTTCACTTGATTGACGGGCTCGAAGACCTCGATGACGTGCAGAATGTGTTTGCAAACTTTTCGATTCCGGCAGACGTTCAGGCCGAACTCGACGCGGACGAGTAAGTGACCCGAATCCTCGGCGTTGACCCCGGGCTCACCCGGTGTGGCGTTGGGGTAATCGACTCGGCGTCGGCGCGCACGGTGTCGTTCGTTGATGTCTCCGTGATTCGTAGCCCCGCCGACGCACCGTTAGAGCAAAGACTTTTGACAATCCGCGATGGGCTCAACCTGGTACTCGACATTTTTCGCCCAGATGTCATCGCGATCGAACGTGTTTTCGCTCAACACAATGTTCGATCCGTCATGGGGACGGCACAGGTTGCCGGAATTGCGCTACTTCTTGCTGCGGAGCGGGGACTTGCGGTTGCGCTGCACACGCCCAGCGAGGTCAAGGCGGCCGTCACGGGCTACGGCCGGGCAGACAAGAAGCAGGTAACGACAATGGTGACCGCGATTCTGAAACTCGATGCGCCCCCGAAACCAGCAGACGCTGCGGACGCGTTGGCGTTGGCGATTTGTCACGCCTGGCGCGGGGGAGACGTCGCACTCGAGGGCGAAACCGACGCTCAACGCGCGTGGCGAGCGGCCGTGAAGGCGTCGCGCTCGTAGGCTGAACAACATGCTTGCGACTGTGCGTGGAATCGTGGCGTCAACCGGCGTTGGCGATGTCGTCATCGAGACAAACGGCATCGGTCTCCATGTTGCCGTTCCTCGAGAGGTTGCGGCAACCCTTCGGGTCGGCGAGGACGCTTTTCTTCACACCGTCCTTATTCCACGCGAAGACGAATGGTTGTTGTTTGGCTTTTTCACCGCCGAGGACAAGCAACTCTTCACCATTTTGCGCGGAGTTACCGGAGTGGGGCCGCGGACGGCACTGGGGATTTTGTCGACAATGTCTGCTCTCGAGATTGCCGGGGCGGTTGACGCGGGTGATGATTCGCGGTTCCGTGTTGTCCCGGGAATCGGACAGAAGACCGCCTCGCTCATCATCGTCTCCCTCACAGGGAAAATGCCACAGGCCTCCAACTCAGAGTCCACCGAGCTGGCAGAGGCGTTGACCGGTTTGGGCTGGGCGCAGGCTGCCGCTCGCGAGATAGCTCGTGGAGTTGTCCGCGATGCCCCGACCGCGAGTCTCGCGGAGCGCCTGAAGATTGCCCTCGCGTCGCTCGGCGGAAACTCGTGACCGAGCTCGAACAAGACTCTGTCTTTGAAGGTGCACTGAGGCCCGGGTCACTGAGCGAATTCATCGGTCAAGACAAGGTCCGGGCGCAATTGTCGGTCATGTTGTCGGCGGCAAAGATGGAGAGCCGAACTCCTGACCACGTTTTGTTGGCGGGTCCTCCGGGATTGGGTAAGACGACGCTGGCCATGATCGTTGCGCATGAGTCGGGCTCGCCACTACGCATGTCCAGCGGTCCAACTATTACACACACGGGCGATTTAGCAGCAGTGTTGTCATCGTTGATCGAGGGAGAGACCCTTTTCATTGATGAAATTCACCGTCTGCCCCGCGGAGTCGAAGAAATGTTGTACATCGCGATGGAGGATTTTCGAATCGACATCATGGTGGGTAAGGGGCCAGGGGCAACGACTGTCCCGCTACAGATCGCGCCTTTCACGCTGGTGGGAGCAACGACTCGTTCTGGACTTCTGCCGGCGCCACTTCGCGATCGGTTCGGATACACGGCCCACCTCGAGTACTACGAGGTTGGCGAAATCGAATACGTGATTCGTCGAAGTGCGAGATTGTTGGGCATTGAACTCGACGCCAGCGCGGTCAACGAACTCGCGCGACGGTCCCGCGGTACTCCCAGAATCGCGAATCGGCTGCTCCGTCGGGTGCGTGACTACCTCGTGGTTCACGATTCAGCGGGTTCGCGCGATGCGGTGAACGCGGCGCTGACCGTTTTTGACATTGACGACCACGGTTTGGATCGACTTGACCGGGCGGTATTGACCACCCTGATTGACTCGTTTCGCGGCGGTCCGGCGGGAATCACGACTCTCGCCTCGGCCGTTGGCGAAGAACGCGACACTCTCGAATCGGTCGTCGAGCCCTACCTCGTTCGGGTTGGGCTTATCGCCCGAACTCCACGCGGCCGAGTCGCCACCCCCGCGGCGTGGACATTGCTCGGAAAGGAGCGACCGAGCGGTCTATGATGGGAACGTTGTGTTCCCAGACTCTCGAAAGGACGGTCACTGCCCATGGATCCGTTTACCCTAATGATGGTCGCCGTTTTGGCGCTCATGGTTGTGTTCATGATTCGCAATTCTCGCAAGCAAAAAGCCGACCGTGAAGCTCTCGTGGCCAAGGTTGTCAAGGGAGCGAATGTCATGACGACGTCCGGTATTTTTGGGACGATTCTTTCGATTGACGTTGAGGAAAACGAGATTCTGTTGGAGACCACTCCGGGAACGAAAATCCGTATTCACCGACAGGCCGTGACGAGTGTTATCGAGAAGGCGGCCCCGGTTGTCGCTGCTAAAACTGCTGCGGCGAAGCCTGCCGCCACGAAGCCCGCGGCGACAAAGTCCGCGACCAAGTAATTCACCGGTAGACCGTGGCAACAACGAGTACCTCTTCCCGAGCGCGTCGTGCGCTCGTCTGGCTTGCTGTCATTTTTGCTGCATTCGGCGCGATGATTGGGTCTGGTGTGATTTTCGACAAGGCTGGGTGGACTCCGAAGCTCGCGTTGGACCTCGAGGGCGGAACGCAGATCATTCTGAACCCGCAAATCGCGGTCGGTACGACAGTGACAGAGGAAGAACTTGTCCAAGCGGTCGGTATCATCCGTCAGCGGGTGGACGCGACGGGTGTCAGTGAAGCCGAGGTTACGACGCAGGGGGGTACCAACATTGTTGTCTCGATCCCAGGTACTCCTGACCAGGCGACCTTGGATCGAATTCGCTCATCCGCGAAACTCGAATTCCGTCCCGTTCTGATTACCGACGTGTCCGACGTCGTGAGTCAGGTCGCCACAAACGTTGCGGAGGCGTTGGCAGAAGACCCCAATGCGGACCTGAGCGGTCTCGGGACTCCGGGAACCCCTGTTGCCTGGGCGGAACCCGCCGATGAACCCATCAACTTCAGTGACCTGAACTGGGTGACACCCGAGATCTATCAGGCCTACCTGACGACCCCGTGCGACGTATTAGATGCGTCCGGAGCGAACACTGCCGACCCGACGCAAACACTCACGGTGTGTGCGGACGACCAGTCCTACAAATACATTCTCGGGCCGGTCGAGGTCGACGGAGCGATGGTGTCGGACGCCACGGCGAACTACATCCCTGGAGCAAACGGTGTGCAGACAAATGAGTGGGGTGTTTACCTGACGTTCAATGCAGCGGGGACCCTCGCATTCGCCGATGTGACGTCCAGGTTAACGACCCTTCAGGGGGCTCAGAACCAATTCGCTATCGTGCTCGACGGCAAGGTCATCTCTGCACCACGCACCCTCGCGGCGATTCCCGACGGTAAGCCCGTAATCTCTGGCTCGTTTACCGAGCTGTCATCGAAAGCTCTGGCGGATCAATTGAAATTCGGATCATTGCCCATCGGGTTCGAGGTGCAGTCGAGCGACACGGTCACCCCAACCCTGGGTATTGCGCAATTGGAGAGCGGTCTGCTTGCCGGTGCGATCGGACTTCTTCTCGTCGTGATTTATGCAATTTTCCAATACCGCGCATTGTCTATCGTGACAATCAGCTCGCTCGGAATCGCAGCAGCTCTGACGTACGTCGTCATTACGTACTTGTCGCAGGCCAACGGCTACCGGCTGTCCCTCGCGGGCGTCGCAGGTCTCATTGTCGCGATCGGCATCACGGCCGACTCCTTCATCGTCTATTTCGAACGCGTTCGAGACGAGTTGCGTGAAGGCCGTTCGGTCATTGCCGCCGTCGAAACAGGCTGGAAGCGCGCGTCTCGGACAATCATCGTCTCGGGCGTCGTCAATCTCTTGGCGGCGGTCGTTCTGTTCGCCCTCGCGGTAGGAAACGTGCGTGGTTTCGCATTCACACTCGGCGTGACGACGGTTGTCGATCTTCTCATCGTGATCTTGTTCACTCATCCTCTGTTGCAACTGCTTGCTCGCACGCGCTTCTTCACCTCGGGGCACGCCTGGAGCGGTCTGGACGGCAGCGCACTCGGTGCGGTGTACCGAGGACGCGGGGAATTCCGTGTAGACAAATCCGTATCGGCCGGTAAGCGCTCGCGAGTGTCGAAAGAGTCACAGAAGCGTCAGTCGATCGCCGAGCGCAAGGCTGCGGAAAACGGAGGTGACCAGTGAGTGCCATCACCCGGTTCGGAAACCGCTTGTACACAGGAGAAACCAGCCTCAATTTCATTGGGCGCCGCGTCCTCTGGTACCTGATGTCGGCAACGCTCATCGTTGTTGCGGTGGCGATTACGACGTTGCGCGGAGGGTTTGCCTTCGGAATCGAATTCCGTGGCGGCTCGGAGTTTCAGATTTCCAACCCGCTATCTACGGAGACGTCAATAGCGGAGCAGACAATCACTTCGGAGGTGGGAGCTGCCGCAGCACCGAAGATCTCGATCGTGGGTGGGAAGTCCGTTCGCGTCCAAACCGAACAGTTGACGGCCGAGGAAACCGACGCGCTTCGTGTTTCCCTCGCCGACGCGTATTCGGTCCCGGTCGACCAGGTGACATCATCGTTCATCGGGGCGTCGTGGGGTTCGGACATCACGAGCCAAGCGCTGAGAGCGCTGATAATCTTCCTCGTCCTTGTGAGTATCGTCATGGCCCTGTACTTCCGAACCTGGAAAATGTCTGTGGCCGCCATGGTTGCCGTCGTCCACGACCTCACCATCACGGCTGCCATCTATGGAGCCCTCGGCCTCGAAGTCACGCCGGCTGCAGTGATCGGACTTTTGACGATTCTCGGGTATTCGCTTTACGACACCGTTGTGGTGTTTGACAAGATCCGTGAAAACACGTCGATTGCGTATGACGAATCGAAACGCACGTTTGCCGAGTCCGTCAACCTTGCCGTGAACCAGACGTTGGTGCGGTCAATCAACACCAGTGTTGTGGCCGCGCTGCCCGTCGCATCGATTCTGTTCATTGGGTCGATGCTGTTGGGTGCGGGAACCCTTCGCGATATCGCACTGAGCCTTTTCGTGGGAATTTTGTGTGGCGCATATTCGACGATGTTCATCGCCGCACCGCTGTACGCACAGCTTCGCGAAGGTGAGTCGGAATCCGACAAGCAAGGGCGCAAGGATCGAACCGAAATCGTCCGAAATGCTTCAGGAGCCGTTCGCTAACGTCACTCGCCTAAACTGAAGTCAGGAGGCGCAATGTCGGATACCAGCACCAGCGGTTCGGCACAGCGTCGTGCGCTTCTCCCACGGCTTTTTTCTCGGTCCGAAACGGGTGGAGCGCTCGAACGAATCCTTCGTGCGCTTCGGCAGACAAACCCGCGAGCGGACGTCGCAATTGTCGAACGCGCTTATCAGGTGGCGAAGAACGCGCACGAAGGTCAACTGCGTAAATCGGGTGAGCCCTACATCACCCACCCTCTCGCCGTCGCAGAAATTCTCGTTGATTTGGGTATCGGCGCCAAGACGATCGCAGCGGCACTGCTGCACGACACGGTCGAGGACACCGAGTACACCCTGGACGCGGTCACGCGGGACTTCGGTCCCGAGATTGGACTGCTAGTGGACGGTGTCACTAAACTCGACAAACTCAAACTTGGCGAGGATGCACAAGCCGAAACGGTGCGCAAGATGGTCGTCGCGATGTCCAAGGACATCCGAGTAATTCTGATCAAACTTGCCGATCGGCTGCATAACGCTCGCACGTGGGGCTTCGTCGACTCGGAGTCGGCCGAGCGAAAAGCACGCGAGACGCTCGAAATCTATGCGCCCCTCGCTCATCGCCTCGGCATTCAGACCATCAAGTGGGAACTCGAAGACTTGTCGTTTGCCGTCCTGCACCCGAAACTCTATGTCGAGATTGATTCCCTCGTCACGGAGAGAACTCCCGAAAGTGACCGTTTTGTTAAGGAAATCATTGAGATGATTTCGGGAGACCTGAAGACGGCGCGCGTGAAGGCACAAGTGGCGGGGCGGCAGAAGCAGCACTATTCGATTTACCAGAAGATGATTCGGCAATCCCGAGATTTTCAAGAAATCTATGATCTCACCGGCATTCGGATACTGGTGTCGTCGATCCGCGACTGTTACGCGGCTCTCGGGGCGGTTCACGCGCGGTGGAATCCGATTCCGGGGCGCTTCAAGGACTACATTGCGACACCAAAGTTCAACCTTTATCAGTCGTTGCACACGACAGTATTCGGTCCCGACGGTAAAGCCGTTGAGATTCAGATCCGAACAATGGATATGCACAAGCGCGCGGAGTATGGTGTGGCTGCCCACTGGAAGTACAAAGAGCGCCAGGTTTTGGGCACCAAATCGAGCGACGAGATTTTGCCGGATGAGAACATGGCGTGGTTGGCACACATCACCGACTGGGAAGGCGAGACAGAGGACCCTTCGGAGTTCTTGGACACGCTTCGCTATGAAATCGGCGCGAAAGAAGTTTACGTTTTCACACCGAAGGGCAAGGTGATTGGGCTTTCCGCTGGCGCGACCCCGGTCGATTTCGGTTACGCGGTGCACACCGAACTCGGCCATCGGGTAATGGGCGCCAAGGTTAACGGTCGCCTCGTGCCGCTTGATACAAAACTCGGTTCGGGCGACACCGTCGAGGTTCTGACCTCAAAGAATCCCGAGGCCGGTCCCAGTCAGGATTGGCTAAATTTCGCGAGCAGCCAGCGCGCTCGTTCAAAGATCCGTAGCTGGTTCACCAAGGAACGCCGCGACGAAGCAATCGAGAGTGGGCGTGAGGCACTCGCGAAAGTTGTTCGAAAGAAGAACTTGTCCCTTTCGCGAGTGCTGTCCGCTCAAAACCTGGCTTCGGTTGCCACCGCGCTGAAATACGAAAACGTTGACAGTCTTTACGCTGCGCTTGGCGAAGGGCAAGTGTCAACCCAGTCAGTTCTGGAAAAGATTATGGTGTTCGTCAACGACGTCGAACACGACGAGGAAACCGTTTTCGTTGTTCCAACTCGAAAGCCAACCACGAATCGCGAAACCGACTCTGGAGTTCTCGTGCGCGGTGCCGCTGACATCCTGGTCAAGCTGGCAAAGTGTTGCACCCCGGTTCCGGGCGACGCCATCGTCGGATTCATCACTCGCGGTAACGGTGTGAGTGTTCACCGGGACGATTGTCCCAACGTCAAGGGTTTCGATGGAGAATTGGAGCGCATGATCGAGGTCGAATGGGCCGGTTCATCGTCAACAGTTTTCAGAGTCCACATTCAGGTCGAAGCGCTCGATCGCGGTGGCTTGCTGTCCGACATCACGCGAGTTCTCTCGGAACACCACGTGAATATCCTCACAGCTACGGTTCAAACGGATTCTCAGCGGCTCGCAACGTCGCGGTTTGTTTTTGAAATGTCCGACACAACGCACCTCGACCGCGTGCTTTCAGCCGTGAGGCGAATCGACGCGGTGTACGACGTCTATCGCGTGAATGCTGGCTAGCCGATCGCGGCGAGCCACTCTTTCTTCGACGCAATTTCGGACTGGATTCGGGCCATCGCGTCGGAATCGTCGAGACCGGCAGCCTGTGCTTCGAGTTCGGCAATGGCAGCCTCTACCTGGGCGGCGAAACCTGATCGAAGAGCAACCTTTGCCGGGTTCGTGCGCTCCAGTTGCTCTGTTTCGAGAGTGCGAACATAACGCTCAATCGCACGAATTCCGTCGTTGATTTTGCGTTCGTCAGCTTTCGCGACATTTCCGATGAGGTCCCATTTAGTTTGCAACTCGCGAAAACCACGCTTTGCGACGTCGGGCGCCTTTTCGGTGAGCAGGTGCTGGTATTCGCTCAAGAGCGCTTCTTTCGCTTTTCCGTTCGCTGACCATTCCGCTGAACCCGCGCTGTACAGTGCATCACCTGCAGCCTTGAAGCGATCCCACAATTGGTTGTCGAGAGTTCGGGCGGCACGCGGAGCCTTCTTCCAGTCCTCGAGTAGCCGGCGGTACTCACCGATTCCGTCGGCTCCCTTCGGTGCGAGAGCTTCGGCCTTTTCGCACAGGGCAGTTTTGATGCTCTTCGCTTCTTTATCTGCTGATTGCTTGGTCTGGAAGAACGCTCGCTGCGCCCGATCAAATGTCTGACGAGCGGTCTTGAAGCGGTTCCACAAATCATCGGCGACCTTCTTGGGAACGCGGTGCGGGAGCTTTTGCTCTTCCTTCCACGAATCGAACAACTCGCCAATTTCCTTCTGGGCGTTTCTCCAGTGAATAGATCCGTCGATTTGCGCCGCAATTGCTTCGACGCGCTCGACGATGGCCGTGCGCCGTTCCAGCGATTGTGAAGACGCCTCTTTGTTCTCGGCGTCTTGTTTCTCTTTGAGGCCCGCAATCGACTCGGCGACAACGCCTACCCGCAGACGCAGGGCGTTGAGGTCGCCGACCGCGTGTGCGTCCGTCAAGGCGACAACCAACTTTTCGATGGCGGCCAATAGGTCGCGCGCGGAGGCGCCGGCCTTCGATCGCTGCTCGAGAAGAGTTACCTGAGATGCCAACTCGGAGAATCGCGTGACGTAGAACGCGAGAGCTTCGTCCGCTGAGACATCGACGACTTGACCGACGCTACGCCAGTCCCCGTCTTTGACCCACACGGTGCCGTCAGCATCGACCCGACCAAATGTTGTTTCGCTTTGTGCCACCCGTCAACATTACACAGAGCACGCCGTCTCGGATACACCGTTTCTCAACCGTTATACAACTGGTCTCGCGCCTATCATGGAGAGGTGGCGGGCGAAACGGGGCTTTTCGGTGGCACGGCTCCGCTTGCCGTGCGAATGCGCCCGCGATCCGTTGACGAGGTTGTCGGGCAATCTCACCTTTTGGGCGCTGGTTCACCGTTGCGCCAGCTCGCCGAGCCCTCGGGCGTAACCGGGGTCTCGGTAATCCTGTGGGGTCCCGCGGGAACCGGCAAAACCACAATTGCACACGTCATTGCGCGGTCGTCCAGCCGACATTTTGTGGAGCTTTCCGCTGTCACGGCGGGTGTCAAGGATGTACGCGAGGTTATGGAATCAGCCTTGTCGCGAATTAGTGACGGGGGACGGCCAACGCTCCTGTTCCTCGACGAGATCCATCGCTTCACGAAGGCTCAACAAGATGCGTTGCTTCCGGGTGTTGAAAACGGTTGGGTTACTCTGGTTGCGGCGACAACGGAAAACCCGTCGTTCAGTGTTATTACCCCACTTCTCAGTCGCTCTCTCCTTCTCACCCTTCGGTCCCTCACCGACGACGATGTGGCTGCCCTTGTCGCACGCGCCGTGGAAGCACCGGAGGGCCTTGCCAAAACAGTCACCGTTGACGCAGAAGCACTCGCTTCCCTTGTTCGCCTGTCAAGCGGTGATGCCCGACGCGCACTCACGACACTCGAAGCCTCGGCAAACGTCGTCGGCACGGGCGGAACAATCACCGCTGAGACAGTGGCGGCAGCGAGCGACAGAGCGCTTCTCAGATATGACCGAGCGGGTGACGAACACTACGACGTCATCAGTGCGTTTATCAAATCAGTTCGGGGCAGTGATGTTGATTCGGCGATTCATTACCTGGCACGCATGATCGAAGCGGGTGAAGACCCGAGATTTATAGCTCGACGGTTGGTAATCCTTGCGGCGGAAGACATCGGAGTGGCTGACCCGTCGTGCCTGACTATCGCGGTTGCCGCAGCGGATGCGGTGCAATTGATTGGAATGCCAGAGGGTCGCATCCCACTCGCTGAAGCAACCATCCACCTTGCGCTCGCTCCAAAGTCGAACGCGGTGATTCGTGCGATCGATTCGGCCATTCGGGACATTAGGGGCGGTGTGTTCGATCCAGTCCCGAAACACCTTCGCGACGCTCATTATTCGGGCGCTCAGAAACTTGGACATGGCAAAGGTTATGTGTATCCGCACGACATCGATGGGGGAGTCGCGGCACAGCGCTATCGCGATGGCGACGAGCCCACGTACTACGAGCCGAGCGGGCACGGTCGAGAGCAGGAACTCACCGAACGACTTGCTCGCATTCGCGCAATCCTGAATGGTGATTGAATGGCGTGGGTCGCTTCTTTCTGTTAGAGTTTGATGACCGCTTGAGAAGACAGACGTGCGGCTGCGTCTCCTCCGCAAGAATCGGTGCCTGTAGCCGGCGCCGTGGCCCTCATGTTTCTCTCCCCGTTTGCGGGGAGAATCCGATTGTTTTTCACACATGAAAAGGACACAATGTCTGACAAGAACCGCACTCGCGCGAAGGTTCGCCTCTCGCGTGCTCTCGGAATCGCCCTGACCCCGAAGGCCGCGCGCCTTATGGGCGAAGGCGCTTTCCCTCCCGGCCAGCACGGGCGAACCAAGCGCAAGTCCGAAGGTGACTTCGCGATGCGTCTTCGTGAGAAGCAGCGTCTTCGCGCGCAATACGGAATTCGTGAAGCCCAGATGCGCAACACGTTCGACGAGGCTCGTCGCAACCAAGGACTTACTGGTGAAAACCTCGTCGAACTGCTCGAGATGCGTCTCGACGCTCTCGTTCTTCGCTCCGGTTTCGCTCGCACGTCGGCACAGGCACGTCAGATGGTGGTGCACCGCCACATTTTGATTGACGGTCAGCTCGTTGACCGCCCATCGTTCCGCGTCAAGCCTGGACAGATGATCCACGTGAAAGAGCGCAGCGAAGCGACTCCACTGTTTCAGGATTCAGCCATCGGCGTTCACCGCGACGTCCTCCCCGCGGTTCCGGAATACCTTGATGTCAAGCTCGACAAGCTGCAGGCGCGACTCGTTCGTCGCCCGAAGCGCGCCGAGGTTCCTGTCACGTGCGAAGTTCAACTCGTCGTCGAGTACTACGCCGCGCGATAAAGCCCAACCGAGCGGGGTGGGCTTTCGAGCCCACCCCTTTCTCATTCCCCTAAACTCGTGTCGACGGAGGAGTATTCGATGAAAACGGCTGAGATTCAACGTCGCTGGCTCTCCTTTTTTGAGGGCAACGGTCACACGATCGTGCCCTCAGCATCACTCGTTTCGGATGATCCGACACTCATGTTCACCGTCGCCGGGATGGTGCCGTTCATCCCGTATTTGACCGGGATTCTTCCCGCCCCGTTCCCGCGTGCAACGTCCGTGCAGAAGTGTATTCGCACGCTCGACATCGAGGAGGTCGGCAAGACGACCCGCCACGGCACTTTTTTTCAGATGAATGGAAACTTTTCGTTCGGTGACTACTTCAAAGAGGGCGCAATCGGGTTCGCCTGGGAGTTGCTGACGACGCCCGAGTCCGACGGTGGCCTTGGGTTCGCCGAAAAGGACCTCTGGATCACGGTGTACGAAGAGGACGACGAAGCAATCGAGCTCTGGAAAAAGATTGCGGGTATCCCCGACGAGCGCATTCAACGCTTCGGCAAGACCGACAACTTCTGGTCGACCGGTCAGACAGGACCCGCCGGTCCGTGCTCGGAGATCTATTTCGATCGCGGCCCCGCTTACGGCCCAGAGGGTGGTCCGGCGGTGGACGACACGCGCTACATCGAGATTTGGAATCTGGTTTTCATGCAGTACCTCATCTCTGACGTTCGGTCAAAGACGGAGTTCACGATTGATGGCGAACTGCCCCAAAAAAACATTGACACCGGTATGGGTATGGAACGTGTTGCGTTCCTGAAGCAGGGTGTTGAAAACATGTACGAGATCGATCAGGTTCGTCCCGTTCTCGATCTTGCGTCTCAGATATCAGGGCGCGTCTACGGAAGCGACCACGACGACGATGTCCGTATGCGCGTCGTCGCCGATCACATTCGGTCGTCACTCATGCTGATGAGCGATGGTGTCATGCCGGGGAACGAGGGGCGTGGATACATCCTCCGTCGTTTGTTGCGCCGCTCGGTCCGCGCGATGCGACTGCTCGGGGTCGACGCACCGACGTTTACCGAACTGTTCGCCGCCTCGCGCGACGCAATGAAGGCGTCGTACCCCGATGTCGAGATTCACTACGACAGAATTTCACGAACCGCCATTGGCGAGGAGGACGCATTCCTCCGTACCCTGGTGTCCGGAACACTAATTCTTGACCTCGCGGTAACGCAGCACAAGAAGGCGAAATCGGTCGCTCTTGATGGCAACACGGCGTTTGTGCTGCACGACACCTACGGTTTCCCAATCGACTTGACATTAGAAATGACCGAAGAAGCCGGGCTCACGGTAGACCGAGTGATGTTCGATTCGCTCATGCTGGAACAAAAGACCCGTGCGAAAGCGGATGCAAAGGCAAAAAGGGGAGCCCTCGCGGATGTTTCGGTGTACGGAGAGTTCCGCACCGCCGGCGAGACCGTGTTCGCAGGTTACGACGATCTAACGACGGAAACGAGCGTTATCGGTATCGTCCGCGATGGTGCCGCCGTGCTGTCGGCGACGGCGGGGGAAACCGTCGAATTGATCCTTCGCGAGACCAGCCTGTACGCCGAGAGCGGTGGTCAGGATGCTGACGACGGCGTGATCGTCGGAGCAAATTTCTCGGCTGAGGTACTCGATGTTCAACGACCAATCAAAGGGTTGACGGCACACACGGTTCGTGTCACCGACGGCTCGGTCGGTGTAAATGACGTCGTCACAACAATTGTTGACGCTGTCTATCGCCGCCGCGCGGCTGGGGCGCACTCTGCAACTCACCTTGTTCACGCCGCTCTGCGCCAAACGCTTGGGAATGATGCCCACCAGGCTGGCTCCTACAACAAAGCGGGGTACATGCGATTTGACTTCGCCTGGAATCAAGGATTGTCCGCGGAAACGCGATCCGAGATCGAGAACATCGCTAACAATGCCGTCACCGACAATCTCGACGTCGTCACGCGAATCATGTCTCTCGAAGAGGCAAAAGAGTCCGGTGCGATGGCCCTTTTCGGAGAGAAGTATGGAGACACGGTGCGCGTTGTCGACATCGGCGGCTCCTGGTCTCGCGAGCTGTGCGCCGGCACCCACGTCTCGCGATCGAGCGAAGTCGGACTGATCAACCTGATTGGCGAATCGAGCATCGGTTCAACCAATCGACGCGTCGAAGCGCTCGTAGGCACCTCGGCGTTTGACTCATTCGCGGGCGAGCGGGCCCTCGTTGCCGAGTTGACGTCGAACCTCAAGACGCCGAAAGAAGCTCTAGCGTCACGAATAGCCGATCTCATTGAACAACTGAAGATCGCCGAGCGCACCATCGCTCAGTATCAGACGGCTGCCGTTCGTGAGCGAATTCCCGCACTTGTGGCCGCGGCATCGACAATCGGTTCGATCACGGCGGTTGTGTCCTCACTCGGGCCATTGGATTCCGCCGATGCCCTTCGGCAACTGGTAACAGAGGTTCGCGATCGGCTCGGGGCTGTTGCTGGGGTGGTGGCTCTCGGTGCCGAGATTGACGGCAAAGCAGCGGTAATCGTCGCAACGACTCCGGACGCACGAACTGCAGGATTATCCGCTGGAACACTGGCGAAGCGTGCGGCTGCAGTCCTCGGCGGCGGCGGCGGCGGACGCGACGACGTTGCGCAGGGCGGCGGCGCCGATACGGCCTTAATCGCGCCCGCACTGGAGGACATCCGAGCAGCTCTCGGAGCATAGGAAATGCGAACCGGGACCCGAATTGGAATCGACGTGGGCACCGCTCGTGTCGGCGTCGCGCGGAGTGATGCACTCGGCCTCGTTGCCGTTCCCGTGATCACACTGCCGCGGGAGTCGGCACTCGAGGAACTCGCGTCAATCGCGACCGAATACGACGCTATTGAATTTGTGTGCGGGCTCCCGCTGTCACTTGATGGTTCGGACACGGCATCCACCATGGACGCTCGTCAGTTCGCGGTTGACCTATACGTCGCAACCGGAGTACCAGTGCGGCTCGTCGACGAACGGTTGACCACGGTGACGGCGCAGCACGCACTACACGACGCCTCCCACTCGACAAGGTCGGGTAGAGCAATGATTGACCAAGTTGCGGCAACAATCCTGCTCGACAGCGCTCTGAATGCGGAACGAGCGGGTAATACACTGGGGGAAACGGTAGGAGAACCATGAGCGAAACACGTCGTGATGCACGCACGAAATCATCGAGGCGCGGTTGCGGAATAATTGCCGCTGTTCTCGTCGTCATCTTGGCCATTGGTGCGGGAGGCGCGTGGGTCGCGTGGACCACTTACGAGCCAAAAATCAGGGAAATTCTGGGCTTATCCGCCGATAATGATTACACGGGTGAGGGTGTCGCCCCCGACGTTCAGATCATCGTTGAAGAGGGCGAATACGGCGACGTGATCGCACAGAAGCTCGTAGACGCCGGCATAACGAAATCATTCGATGCGGTGTATCGGCTGTTGCTTGCTGATGCGTCCATCGTTTTTACCCCCGGAAGTTACACGCTGAAAACAGAAATGAGTGCTGCCGCGGCAATCGCGATCCTAAGCTCTGCCTCGAACCGCATCACCCTGAAAGTCACGATTCCGGAGGGCTCCGTTCTCACCACGACGTTTGCCACCCTGAGCGAAGCAACGGGAATTCCGGTGGCGGACTTTGAGGCGGCGTCTGTCGATCCGACGGTATTCGGAATCCCCGCCAAGGCGCCATCAGTCGAAGGTTTTCTTTTCCCCGCGACCTACGAATTCGATCCCACTCAAGATGCGTCCTCCATTATCCAAACCATGGTCGATGAAATGAATGCTCGGCTCGATGCCCTCGGAGTCGATCCGAGCAAACGTTATTCGGTTGTGACTTTTGCCGCGCTCGTTCAACGCGAGGCCGGCAGCAATACCGATGATTTCGCCAAAATTGCGCGAGTTTTTCAGAATCGACTCGACGCGGACTGGAATTTGGAGTCGGACGCAACTGTCGCCTACGGGACCGGAAACCTTCACACTGTGTGGACCACCGACGAAGAGCGGGCCGACGCTGGAAACCTCTACAACACCTATGTTCACAAGGGTCTCCCAGTGGGACCAATCGGTTTGCCGGGTGAAGTTGCCTTGGAAGCAGTCCTGAAACCGGCGGAGGGCCCGTGGTTCTTCTTCGTGCCAGTGAACCTCAAGACCGGAGAGACTAAGTTCTCGGAGACCACCGCACAACACGGCGCAGCTGTCCAGGAACTTCGAACCTGGTGTAACGCCAGTGCTGCGAATGCCGCCTATTGTGACTAGGAACTTCGGAGTCCTTGGTAGCCCGATCGGCCACTCGCAATCACCCGCACTACATCGTGCCGCAATTTCGGCACTCGGGATTGATGCTGCTTATGGGTCAACTGAGGTCACCGAATCGGAGCTTGCGGGTTTTCTGGAGTCGCTCGGCGACACGTGGGCCGGATTGTCGCTGACGATGCCGCTCAAGCAGGTCGTAAGACCGATGCTCGCCCGAGAGTGCGCCACATCGACTTTGACCGGCGCGGTCAACACCGCCGTTCGTCGTCCGGATGGCTGGGAGGGCTACAACACCGATGTGTGGGGAGCCACCACCGCCATCCGTCAGCAATGGGGAACGGAGTTCCGACGTGCGATCCTGCTCGGCGCTGGTGCTACCGCATCCTCTCTCGTTGTCTCGATGCACGATCTCGGGGTTGAGTCGCTGGACATCGTGGTTCGCGACCCAAGCCGAACGGACGACGTTCAGGCGGTCGCGCGTCATTTGGGAATTGACGTCAGAGTCGCGCCATTCGGTCAATCGCTCGATTCGGCGGATCTTGTGGTCAGTAGCCTCCCTGCCTCCGCCGCTCTCACGCCGGAAATCTTGGGCGGACTCGACGCTGTCGCATTGTTCGATGTCGTCTATGAACCATGGCCAAGTGCGCTCGGGAAGGAATGGGCTGCGCGCGGTCTCAGGTCAATCAGTGGGTTGCACATGCTGCTGTGGCAGGCCGTTCGGCAAGCCAGAATCTTCTATGGCGAATCGGTGGACGAACCGTTGCCCAATGAAGAGGTAGTCGTCACGGCAATGCGCGCCGCGGTTGGTCTCTAACGAACCTCCCATCTGGAACAATAGAACCATGCGATGGCTGACTGCGGGGGAATCACACGGACCAGAGCTCATCGGCATCATCGAGGGGCTTCCGTCGGGAATCCACGTGTCGCTTGATGACATTCGCAGCGATCTCGCTCGTCGGCGTCTTGGTTACGGCCGAGGTGCGCGAATGAAATTCGAGGCTGACGAAGTTTTCGTCTCAGGCGGAGTGCGCCACGGACTGACGATGGGTGGACCGGTCGCGCTGCGCATCACCAACACCGAATGGCCGAAGTGGACTGAGGTCATGAGCGTCGAACCGGTTGACCCCGCGGTCCTGGAGACTGCTCGCGGCGCTGCGCTCACGCGACCCCGGCCTGGTCACGCGGATTTGACGGGGATGCAGAAATACGATTTTGACGAAGCTCGCCCCGTGCTCGAGCGAGCGTCCGCGCGAGAAACCGCGACACGTGTTGCACTGGGAGCCGTCGCTCGTGCTTTTCTCGCTGAGCTGGGAATCGAAGCGGTCGCTCACACTGTGGCGATTGGGACCGTCGCGGTACCCGACGGTACCGCACTTCCTCGACCGTCGGATGTTGAGTCTTTGGACGCCGATCTGCTGCGTTGTTTCGATGACGCGACGTCCGTCCGAATGGTCACCGCGGTCGACGGCGCGCACAAGGACGGCGATACGCTCGGCGGCGTGGTCGAGGTGTTGGTCTACGGCGTGCCACCCGGACTCGGCTCTTTCGTGCACTGGGATCGTCGACTCGACTCGCGTCTCGCGGCGGCACTAATGGGAATTCAGGCAATCAAAGGTGTCGAGGTCGGAGATGGGTTTGAGACGACGCGACGTCCCGGAAGCGCCGCGCACGATGAAATCGTGCAGGGCGACGGCCTTGAGCGTCTCAGCGAGCGCGCCGGCGGCATCGAAGGCGGAATGAGCACAGGACAGGTCGTCCGCGTGCGCGCCGGGATGAAGCCAATCGCTACCGTGCCCCACGCGTTGCGAACCGTCGACGTGGCAACAGGCGAAGAGGCGCCGGCGCATCACCAACGTTCCGACGTGTGCGCGGTTCCCGCGGCGGGGGTTGTTGCGGAAGCAATGGTTCTGCTCGTCGTCGCCGAGGCGGTGTTAGAGAAATTCGGCGGAGCCCCGGTCGGTGAAACCCGTCGCAATATGCAGTCCTACCTCGACTCGATTCCAGAATCGCGACGGACCAAACAGGACCGACCGTGACTCCGATCGCGGTCCTCATCGGACCGCCGGCCTCGGGGAAAACGCGCCTTGGTAAGCGGGTCGCTGCGCGACTTGGTGTCGAATTCGTCGACACGGATAAGAGCGTGGTGTCGATGCACGGACCGATTCCCGAGATTTTTGCGTCCGTGGGTGAGACCCAGTTCCGTGTCTGGGAGCGTGAGGCTGTGGTTGACGCGCTCGCAACCTCGGGGATTGTTGCTCTCGGCGGTGGTGCTGTTCTGAACGATGACACGCAGCGGGACCTGGATGACCTTCGAGTGATTCTCATCACCGCCACACCGGCTGCCATTGCGCCCCGACTTGTCTCTAGTACCCGCCCGCTACTCGCAGGGGGGATCGACGCGTGGATCTCACTCGTTGCCGCGCGTCAACCCATATATGACCGCCTCGCAGAATTCACGGTCGACACGAGTAGGGGCTCGATGGACGGGATCGCCGACGACCTCGCCACACGACTGGAGAAACTGCGATGAGTGTCGTCACGATAGCGGGTAACGAGCCCTATGACGTTTCTATTGGCGCGGGGACGCGGCACGAGCTTCGCGACCGACTTGGCGCACAGGTTGTCAAGGCGTTGTTGATTCACGCGCCGATGATGACCGCCGAGGCGACACGAATTCGTGAGGCGCTGGCGGGGGAGATTGACGTGTTGCTGGCCGAGGTGCCAGAGGCGGAAGATGCGAAGCGTGTCGAGGTAGCTGCGTTCTGCTGGGGCATCATGGGTCAGGCCGATTTCACTCGGAGTGACGCGGTCATTTCGCTCGGCGGGGGAGCCACGACCGATTTGGCCGGTTTCGTCGCGGCAACCTGGTTGCGCGGTGTGCGGATTGTGCACATCCCGACCACGGTTCTCGGCGCTGTCGACGCCGCGGTTGGAGGAAAGACGGGCATCAACACCGCGGAAGGCAAAAACCTTGTCGGATCATTTCACGCACCGGCCGCCGTCCTCGTCGATACCGAACTACTGTCGAGTCTGCCTGAAACGGAAATACGAACGGGTTTTGCTGAAATCGCCAAGGCGGGATTCATTGCCGACCCGTCGATACTCGACGATATTGACACCGGAATTGATCAGTGCCTCGACCTGACTAGTGACCTCGCGGCCGATGTCATGCGCCGGGCAATTCAGGTCAAGGCGACGGTTGTGGCAGATGATTTCACTGAACAGGGTCTTCGTGAAATTCTCAACTACGGGCACACGCTGGGTCACGCGATCGAACACGCAGAGAGGTATCGCTGGCGTCACGGCGTGGCAATCAGCATCGGAATGATGTTTGCCGCCGAGTTGTCACGGCTCGTTCGCGCGTTGAGTGATTCCGATGTCGAACGTCATCGAGTTATCTTGGGCGAGCGCCTCGGACTTCCGCTCGTCTATCCGGGTGCGCGGTGGGAGACTCTCCGGGCAACAATGCAGCGCGACAAAAAGGCTCGCGGGTCGGCGCTTCGCTTCGTTTTGTTGGACGGTATCGCCCGCCCGACGGTCACGACGGTGGCCGATGACTCTCTTCTCTTCGCCGCATATCAAGAAATTGCTGGTTAGGCTAGTTGAATGACCTCGATTCTCGTGCTGAACGGACCCAATCTGTCGCGATTGGGGAGCCGCGAACCAGACGTTTACGGGTCGACGACGTGGGAACAGTTGGTGGAATCACTCGAAGCCGCGGCGACGTCGGCAGAGACTATTTCCGTTCGACAGTCGAACGATGAGTCGGAACTCATCGGCTGGATTCACGAAGCGCTTGATTCGCGCGCGGAAGTCATTCTTAACCCGGCTGCCTTCACCCACTACTCTTACGCACTTCGAGACGCCGTCGCGATGCTGACCGGAGCCGCGATCCCCGTGGTCGAAGTGCACATTAGCAATCCGCACGCGCGGGAAGAATTCCGCCACAACTCGGTCATCTCAGGGGTTGTGACGGGTGTCATCGCCGGTTTCGGTGTTGAGTCCTACCACCTGGCTCTCGCGGCACTCCGTGCGCGACGCTAGCCACTGCCCTGCTAACACTCAAACCAAAGGACCTATCCCGCCATGGCAACGACCAATGACATCAAGAACGGCAGTGTTCTCAATCTCGACGGGCAACTCTGGGCCGTCATCGAATTCCAGCACGTCAAGCCGGGCAAAGGCGGAGCCTTTGTTCGGACCAAGTGCAAGAACGTTAAGACGGGCAAGGTCGTCGACCGCACGTTTAATGCGGGAACCAAGATCGACTTTGAGACGGTGGACCGACGTGACTACCAGTACCTCTATCAGGACGGCGAGAATTTCGTCTTCATGAACCTCGACGATTACGACCAAATCACTATTTCCGCCGCCGCCGTTGGTGATGCGAAGAATTACATGCTCGAAAACCAGAACGTGCAGATTGCGATGAACAACGAGAACCCGCTGTATATCGAGCTCCCCGCGTCGGTTGTGCTCGAAATCACCTACACCGAACCGGGACTCCAAGGAGACCGCTCGACGGGTGGAACCAAGCCGGCGACCGTTGAGACGGGGCTCGAGATTCAGGTACCCCTGTTTCTTGAGCAGGGAACCAAGGTCAAGGTCGACACGCGTGACGGCTCTTATCTCGGCCGCGTCAACGACTAGTGTCCGCCCGAACGAAGGCCCGTAAAGCCGCGTTCGACGCGTTGTACGAGTCCGAGCAACGCGGTCGAACGCTCACTCAGGCTCTCGCCGATTTCGACACTCGGCAGGGAGCGAAACTCCAGTCGTTGTCCGAAGCGGATTACGTGCGCTCAATTCTGACCGGTCTCGACACCAACGGAACCGCGATTGATGCCGTGATTTCGGGAGCCCTGAAGGGCTGGACGCTAGCCCGCCTGTATCCCGTGGACCGGGCGATTCTTCGCATCTCGATCTGGGAGTTGACCTACACCGACACTCCGTCGGACGTGGTTCGGTCCGAAGCGCTGTCGCTCGCCGCGGAGTACGGGTCGGATGATGCGGTCACCTTTATCGGAGGAATTTTGGGCGCGGTCACACGAAAGAGACAAATCTCCGACTAGATTGGGAACACACACTCCTTTAAAGCGTCCTGTGAGGCGGGAAAGGAAACAGCGAATGACACGTGTCGTTCTCACGAAGCCCGACATCGACCGGGCTCTCAAGCGCATCGCGCATGAGATAGTCGAATCGCAACGCGGTCGTTTCGGTCTCATTTTTCTGGGAATCCCGACTCGAGGTGTCCACCTGGCTCGGCGACTCGCGCGACTCGTCGCCGATATCGAACCCCAGGACGTTCAGGTGGGGACCCTCGACGTCACCATGTACCGAGACGATCTTGCAACTCAATCCACTCGCGCCACGGTAGCGACGGAAATCCCTGCGTCGGGTGTCGATGGGTCCACCGTGATCCTGGTCGACGACGTTCTGTTCTCTGGGCGAACCGCACGAGCAGCGTTGGACGCCATCACTGCGCTCGGTCGCCCCGACGTGGTTCGCTTCGCGGTTTTGGTCGATCGCGGACACCGAGAGCTGCCGATTCGCGCGGACTTCGTCGGCAAGAACTTGCCGACCTCGACGAGCGAACGCGTCAATGTTTCGATAGCCGAGGTCGACGATCTAGACGAGGTGAGCATCGCGTGAAACACCTGATTTCGGCCCGCGGCCTCGAGGCGGCTCCCACGGTAGCGATTCTTGATACAACGATGGACATGGTCGATGTTCGAACGCGGGAGGTAAAGAAACTACCGACATTGCGTGGCAAGACTGTCGCGAACGTCTTTTTCGAGGACAGCACCCGAACTCGGCTCTCGTTCGAGGCTGCAGCCCTAGCTCTTAGTGCCGACGTCACGACGTTCACGACTCAGGGATCGAGCGTTTCAAAGGGCGAGAGCCTTAAGGACACCCTTCAAACGCTCGAGGCCATGGGAGCGGATTTCATCGTTTTGCGCCACCCGCACTCCGGGGTTGCGTCGACTGTTGTCAACAGCGGCTGGGTGGACGCGCACATCATCAACGCGGGCGACGGAACACACGAACACCCCACACAGGCCCTCCTGGACGCGTTCACGATGCGATCGCGACTTCGGGGTGAGAATGCCCGCGGGTCGGACCTTGCCGGAATCTCGGTCGTGATCGTGGGAGACATTTTTCACTCGCGCGTCGCACGGAGCAACGCATTGCTCCTCAGAACGCTCGGAGCAACCGTGACCCTAGCGGCCCCGCAAACCCTCCTTCCTCGTGAAATCGACAGTTGGGGCGCGGCGGTCGTGTCAACTCTCGACGAGGCGATTGACCTACAGCCCGACGTCGTCATGACTCTTCGGGTCCAAAAGGAGAGAATGACGAGCGGATTTTTCCCTTCCGAGTCCGAGTTCGCCCAGTTGTGGGGGATGAACGATTCGCGGCTGCGTCGATTGCCGCCGACCTCGATCGTGATGCATCCCGGCCCCATGAATCGAGGGTTAGAGATTTCAGGAAGCGTTGCCGATTCACCGCAATCGACCGTCACGGAGCAGGTTGCGAACGGTGTCGCAGTCCGTATGGCTGTCCTCTACACACTGATGGGGGACTCTCGATGACGATTCTGATCCGCGGCGCGTCTCTTTTGGGACAAGACGCGGCTGACATTCTTATCGACGGCGACACTATTCGCGAGGTCGGCACCGTCAATGTGTCAGCCGATCGAGTAATCGACGCACACGGAATGATTGCTCTGCCCGGACTCGTCGATCTGCACTCTCATCTTCGAGAACCCGGCGGCGAAGGTTCGGAAACGATCCTCTCGGGCTCTCGCGCCGCTGCAGCAGGCGGGTTTACCACGGTCCACGCGATGGCGAACACGAGTCCTGTCGCGGATACTGCAGAACTTGTCGAACTCGTCGCGGAGCGCGGGAGGCACGCTGGGTATGTTCAGGTGCGTCCCATCGGTGCGGTGACCAGGAATCTCGATGGCGAGCAACTCGCTGATATCGGGGGCATGGCCCACAGTTCAGCCGCGGTAACAGTGTTCTCGGACGATGGCAGGTGCGTCGGTGACGCACTGCTGATGCGACGAGCGCTCGAATACGTCTCAACGTTTGGCGGGGTGATCGCCCAACACGCGCAGGACCCTCGACTCACAATTGATGCCGTCGTGAACGAGGGACGCGTGTCGAGCGAACTGGGTCTTCGCGGTTGGCCGAGCGTGGCGGAGGAATCAATCATTGCCCGCGACGTCTTGTTGGCCGAATACGTTGGGGCTAGATTGCACGTCTGTCACATCTCGACAGCCGGTTCCGTCGACGTGATTCGGTGGGCAAAAAAGCGTGGAATAGCGGTCACGGCAGAGGTCACGCCGCATCACTTGCTTCTGACCGATGAACGTGCTCTCACGTATGACCCTGTGTTCAAGGTCAACCCGCCGTTGCGCACCGCTGACGATATTCAGCAACTCCGGCTGGCCGTTGCTGATGGCACGATCGATATCGTGGCAACCGACCACGCTCCACACGCGAGTTCGACCAAGGATTGCACGTGGCACGACGCGTCCTTTGGGATGGTCGGCCTCGAATCAGCGCTGAGCGTCGTGCAGCACACACTCGTCGACACCGGTCACATCACGTGGCCGGATGTTGCTCGCATCCTGTCGGTAGCCCCTGCGGCAATCGGACGGGTCGACGGCTACGGGGCTCCGTTGGCGGTTGGTAGTCGGGCGAACATCACGCTCGTCGACCCAGCTCACACGGCAAATTGGGACACGAGCCGTTTGCACGGCCGCTCGACGAATAGCCCGTTCATCGGGACCGTCCTACCCGGACGAGTCGTGTCGACCATTTTCAACGGCACTGAAACCGTCGTCGACGGTTCTCTTGTCGAACCCGAGCTTGTGAGAAACGCATGACCCCCAACACCACCCTTGTCCTCGAAAATGGCCACCGATTCGATGGTGCCGCGTTTGGGGCTGTCGGCGAGCGAATCGGCGAGATTGTCTTTCAGACGGGGATGAGCGGGTACCAAGAGACACTTACGGACCCGTCGTACGCCGGTCAAATTGTCGTGCAGACAGCACCCCACATCGGCAACACCGGGATGAATTCCGAAGACGAAGAGTCCGTTCAGATTTGGGTTGAGGGCTATGTTGTGCGTGACCCCGCTCGCCGCCCTTCCAACTTCCGCTCACAGCGAAGCCTCGACGACGATCTCGTTGCCAGTGGCGTTGTCGGGATCTCGGGAGTCGACACTCGAGCCATCACCCGCATCATTCGGGAGGCAGGAGCGATGAGGGCGGGAATTTTTCCGCTTGACGGTCGCACGACCGAGCAGTATCTGGCGGCGGTCGCTGCGGCTCCCTTCATGTCCGGTCGCAATCTGTCGGCTGAGGTCTCGGTGGCGGAGGCCTATGTGGTTCCTGCGATCGGGCCCTCGATCGGCGTCCTCGCTGTCGTCGATCTGGGTATCAAGAACGCGACGCTCGGTCACCTCGCTTCTCGTGGTTTCGATGTTCACGTATTGCCGCAGTCGGTGACGCTTGAGGGCACACTCGCAATCAACCCGGTTGCGGTTTTTTACTCCAACGGACCCGGCGACCCGAGCGCGTCTGGCCGCCACATTGAGGTTTTGCGCGGAATTCTGGAGCGGCGTATTCCGTTCTTTGGAATCTGTTTCGGCAACCAACTACTCGGCCGCGCGCTCGGGTTCGAGACGTACAAACTCACCTACGGTCATCGGGGAATCAATCAACCCGTGCTCGACAAGAGAACCGGTCGCATCGAGATCACCGCCCACAACCATGGTTTTGCGGTGGACGCACCGACCGAGGGCATCATCGAATCGCCGTCCGGGTTCGGCCGCGTCGAGGTCAGCCACATCGGATTAAACGACGATTGTGTCGAAGGATTGCGCGCTCTTGATCGGCCTGCGTTCAGCGTCCAATACCATCCGGAGGCGGCCGCCGGACCCCACGATTCCACCTACTTGTTCGACGAATTCCGCGACCTTGTGCTGAGCAACGGGGGAGCCACGTAATGCCTAAGCGCGATGATATTCGCTCGGTTCTCGTTATTGGATCGGGACCGATTGTGATCGGTCAAGCCGCCGAGTTCGATTATTCGGGCACTCAGGCCTGTCGTGTCCTTCGCGAGGAGGGCATTCGTGTGATTCTCATCAATTCGAATCCTGCGACCATCATGACCGATCCGGATTTCGCCGATGCGACCTACATCGAACCGATCACGACAGCCGCAATTGAAGCGATTATCGCCAAGGAAAAACCTGATGCGATTCTGCCGACACTCGGTGGTCAAACCGCTTTGAACGCCGCAATGGCACTTCACGAGCAGGGAATCCTGGCGAAGTACAACGTCGAGCTCATCGGCGCAAAATTCGAGGCGATCCAGCGGGGTGAAGACCGTCAGATTTTCAAGGAATTGGTGCTCGACTGTGGTGCTGAGGTCGCGACGAGCGCTGTCGTGAATTCTGTTGACGGCGCACTCGCCTTCGTCGCCGAGACGGGCTATCCCGTGGTGATTCGCCCGTCGTTCACGATGGGTGGGCTCGGGTCTGGGTTCGCCCACGACGAGTCAGAACTCCGCCAAATGGTCGAGAACGGTCTTCACGAAAGCCCAACGAGTCAGGTTCTGCTCGAAGAATCGATTCTGGGCTGGAAGGAATATGAGTTGGAACTGATGCGCGATGCGACCGATAACACCGTCGTCGTCTGCTCGATCGAGAACATCGATCCCGTCGGTGTCCACACGGGAGACTCACTCACGGTGGCGCCCGCGCTGACGTTGACGGATCGTGAATATCAGAACCTGCGTGACATCGGGATTCGAATCATCCGGGCGGTCGGGGTCGACACGGGCGGTTGCAACATCCAGTTCGCCATCGATCCCGCGAATGGTCGCGTCATCGTCATCGAAATGAACCCGCGCGTGAGTCGATCCAGTGCTCTTGCCTCCAAGGCCACGGGTTTTCCGATCGCTAAAATCGCGGCAAAATTGGCAATCGGCTATCGGCTCGACGAGATTTCGAACGACATCACCGGGGTGACGCCAGCGTCGTTCGAACCGACTCTCGATTACGTCGTGGTGAAGGTGCCGCGTTTCGCGTTCGAGAAGTTCCCCGGTGCCGACACTGGCCTGACAACCACGATGAAAAGCGTCGGTGAAGCGATGGCAATCGGTCGAAACTTCACTACGGCTCTCCAAAAATCCCTTCGGTCGTTGGAAAAACGGGGGAGTTCGTTCCACTGGAACGGCCCTGTTGGCGATGTCGCAGCGCTGCTGGAGGAGTCTCGTAAACCAACGGATGGTCGAATCGTTACTCTGCAGCAGGCGTTGCGGGCGGGGGCGAGTATCGAACAGGCGTTCGAGGCAACCGCAATCGACCCGTGGTTCCTCGATCAGATTGTGCTCATCAACGAGGTCGCGGCGGAACTCTCGGCCGGGACGATGACCGCCGAAGCGATCCGGGTCGCGAAGAATCACGGATTCAGCGATGTCCAGCTTGCGAACATTTGGGGCATGAGCGAAGACGCGGTGCGTGCTTTCCGACTGGAGCACGGTGTGCGACCCGTATTCAAGACGGTGGACACGTGCGCGGGCGAGTTCCCCGCAGTGACCCCCTATCACTACTCGTCGTACGACACCGAAACCGAGGTCATCCCATCAGACCGGACCAAGGTCGTCATCATCGGGTCCGGACCAAACCGAATCGGGCAGGGAATCGAGTTCGACTATTCCTGCGTTCATGCGTCGTTTGCCCTGTCCGACGCTGGATACGAAACCATCATGATCAACTGCAACCCCGAAACGGTCTCAACGGACTACGACACGAGCGACCGGTTGTATTTCGAGCCACTCACACTGGAAGACGTACTCGCTGTCATCGACGCCGAGAGCGCTAGCGGCACCGTCCTTGGAGCGGTCGTACAACTGGGCGGCCAGACCGCACTCGGACTCGCCCACGGATTGGAACGCAACGGCTTCACGATTTTGGGTACAACTCCCGACGCGATAGACATCGCCGAAGAGCGCGGACGATTTGCCGAGGTGCTCGACTCGTGTGGCCTGGTTGCGCCGCGCAACGGGGTTGCCGTCGACGTTGAGTCGGCCATCGCCGTCGCCCACGACGTCGGTTATCCGGTGCTGGTGCGTCCGTCCTATGTGCTCGGCGGACGCGGGATGGAAATCATCTACGACGCGGAGTCGATTCGTGACTATTTCGACCGCATCGCGGATTCTGCGATCATCGGGCCCAACGCGCCACTCTTGGTCGATCGATTCCTTGAGGACGCGATCGAAATCGATGTCGATGCGTTGTTCGACGGCGAGCGTCTCTACATTGGCGGAATTATGGAGCACATCGAAGAAGCTGGGGTGCACTCGGGTGACTCGGCGTGCACTCTGCCGCCGGTCACGCTGGGGCGTGGCCTCCTCGATGAGGTTACCGCAGCGACGAAATCGATCGCCATCGGGATTGGCGTTCGCGGCCTTCTCAATGTTCAGTTCGCGGTGTCGGCTGGCGTTCTCTACGTTCTCGAGGCGAACCCGCGCGCGAGTCGCACGGTGCCCTTCGTCTCCAAGGCAATGGGCACGCAACTGGCAAAAGCTGCGGCTCTCATCATGGTCGGGCGAACGATAGCCGAACTCGTTCGCGACGGTCACCTCCCCGACAAGGACGGGTCGGTCGTGTCGCGTTTTTCGCCCGTGGCAGTGAAAGAGGCTGTGATGCCATTCAAACGATTCCGCACTCTCGAAGGTCGCGTCGTCGATGCTGTTTTGGGGCCGGAAATGCGCTCAACGGGCGAAGTCATGGGAATCGATCGTAATTTCCCTCTCGCGTTCCGCAAAAGCCAGGAAGCCGCATACGGAGGGCTCCCCACACAGGGCACCGTGTTCGTTTCGGTCGCCGATCGTGATAAACGATCAATCGTGTTGCCCATACAGCGTCTCGCACAAATGGGCTTCACGGTCTTGGCAACGGGGGGAACCGCAGATATTCTGTCGCGGAACGGTGTTCCGGTGACGACCGTTCGCAAACACTACGAGGCGAATGTGGGAGAAGAATCCATCATCGACCTCATTCGTGCGGGCTCCGTCGATCTCATCATCAATACGCCGTCGGGGCGAAGTGCTCGTGCCGATGGGATGGAGATACGACGCGAAGCCGTGGCAGCCGATAAGGCTCTCGTGACGACCATTGCCCAGGTTTCGGCCGCAGTTGCGGCGATTGAGTCCTCCGGTGAGCAGATTTCCGTTCGTTCACTCCAAGAGTACGCGTCGGATCGAGCGTCGTGGTGATGGGTCTCGGTTCGCGGTTTGCCTCGATTGTCGAGTCGCGTGGACCCCTCTGTGTCGGCATCGACCCGAGCACGGACTCACTCCGCACGGCCGGGCTTCCCGATACCGCGGCGGGAGCGCTGGAGTTCGGGCGCGCGGTTGTGGCCGTCGCGGCACCCCGCGTCGGAATCGTGAAACCTCAGGTCGCCTATTTCGAGCGGTTCGGTTCGGCGGGCTATGGAGCCCTGGAACTTCTGATCCGCGAAGCTCGGGACGCGGGTCTTGTCGTCATCGCTGACGCGAAGCGCGGTGATATCGGCTCAACAATGGAGGGCTACGCCTCTGCATGGTTGGGAGACGGACCGCTGCAGAGTGATGCGCTCACCGTCAGCCCTTATCAGGGCTTCGCGGCACTCGAGCCAGCCTTTTCGCGTGCCGAGGCCAACGGTGCGACGGTCTTCGTCCTGAGCTCGACCTCGAACCCCGATGCGGATCACGTCCAGCGTGCGTCAATCGCAAGCGAGACGCTGCCCGCGCTCGTCGCGCGTTATGCCCGCGAACGATCGGGCGATACCACGACTGTTGGTGTCGTTGTTGGCGCAACTCGAGGTCTCGCCGCGCGTGGTCTGACCGCCTCCAATCTCGACGGGTTGCTCATCCTCGCACCCGGTTTCGGAGCCCAAGGGGCGTCACTGACCGACATCTCACACATTTTTGGAGCGGCATCACCAAACGTCATTCCGTCGGTCAGTCGAAGTATCGTGCGCGACGGTCTCGCCAATGCAGCGACCGCTATTGAGGAACACCTGCGAGAATTAGGGCTCTGATGCGAGATCCCCGTGAAGCCTCCGCGATCGCCGTCGAACGGCGACGCGCTCGCGCAGCCGTCAAGCGGACGTTAGAGGCGGGGGAGAGAAGCGCGTTGTCTGTTGCTGTCCACGCCTGGCGGGAAAAGGATTCGGCTGAAGCGGGACTTCGCGTCACCGAGTTCCTCGGGAGTATCCCAGGCATCGGCGAAGTGAAGATTCCACGCATTCTGAACGATCTTGGAATTTCGCCCCGTAAACGCCTCGGCGCGCTAGGGACGCGGCAGGTCGGAACTCTGAGTGCCTGGCTAGAGGCGCGAACCTCGAATGATAATCACGGCGATCAGGGGAGCAGGCTGGTTGTTGTTGCCGGACCGACGGCGGTAGGTAAAGGCACGGTCGTGGCGCGAATCAGAGAGCGCCATCCCGACGTCAGATTCTCGGTCTCGGCGACGACCCGACCGCCACGACCCGGTGAAACGGACGGGGAACACTATTTCATTGTAACGGATAGCGAGTTCGACCGACTCATTGAGAACGATCAGATGCTCGAGTGGGCTGTTGTGCACGGGCACAATCGATACGGAACCCCTCGCGGGCCAATCGTGGAGGCCCTCGACAGCGGGCACAGCATCATTCTCGAGATAGATATTCAGGGGGCACGAAACGTGAAACGCGCCATGCCGGAGGCGCTACTGGTGTTTCTCATTCCCCCGTCGTGGGAGGAGCTGGTCCGCCGGCTGCAGGCTCGAGGAACGGAGAGCCCCGAAGAGCAGGCGCGTCGTCTCGAGACGGCGAAATCCGAATTCGATGCACAATCAGAGTTCGACGTCACTGTTGTCAACGACGATGTCGATGTGGCGGCGGAAGCCGTCGTACACTTAATGACAGACACCTAGTCGGAAGGCGAACCATGAACACGAGCAAGGGAATTATTGACCCTCCCATCGACGAACTCCTTGCGAGGGTCGATTCGAAGTACCAGCTCGTGATTGTCGCGTCCAAGCGTGCGCGCGAGATCAACGAATACTACGTTGAGCGCGCGGAAGGCACTGTCACCACCGCCGGGCCTCTCGTCGAGTTCTCGGTTGACGAGAAACCCCTCACCATCGCGATGCGCGAAATCAACGAGGGACTCGTGGAG